>Ga0209515_10001507_pt1 | contig 38717 bp, 40 predicted proteins | sample Subgroupgradi54m_FD_187454 | JGI IMG/M metagenome (GOLD analysis project Ga0209515, IMG submission 187454) | Subsurface groundwater microbial communities from S. Glens Falls, New York, USA - GMW60B uncontaminated upgradient, 5.4 m (SPAdes)... ... | reverse complement strand
TGCTCGGCTACATCGACGCCAAGGGCCGGAAAATCCGCCGCCCTGAGCGGGGGCATGCCCCCGCTCAGGGCACAGAAGTGTCACCTATGTAACCGGTCTGATCTGTTACCAACGTTCCGTTTGCACAGTGGTGGTTTCAGCGTTAACGTCTGGACAGGCTTCGAGGCTGGCCACCCTCACCCTCCCCGCTGCGCGGGCTTGACGCATTCGCGTCAAGCCCTCTCCCGCCAGCGGGCGAGGGCAAGTGCATCAGGGAGAGAGACCGGCGCAACGCCTTACGGCGACCTACGCCCGCGCCAGGAACCGGCGCTTCTTTTCCGGGGCTTTGACCGGCGGGGGTGCCGGTTCAAGGTCGGGGATGGCGAAGAAGGCGATGCCGTCTTTCAGGTCTTCGGCCTGATGCTGGACGTTGACCGAGGTGGAAGCGGTTTCCTCGGCCAGGGCGGCGTTCTTCTGGGTCATGTCTTCGATGACATTGACCGAGCGCGACACGTCTTCCAGGGCCAGACTCTGTTCGCGGGTGGCGGTGGCGATTTCCGAGACGATGTCGGCCAGCTTCTGCACCGAACCGATGATCGCCTTCAACGTGTCGTCGGCCTCGTTGATCAGCTTCACGCCGCGCCCGACCTCGGACTGGCTGGCGCCGATCAGGCGGCGGATTTCCTTCGAGGACTCGGCGGAGCGCTGGGCCAGCGAGCGCACCTCATTGGCGACCACGGCGAAGCCCTTGCCGGCATCGCCGGCGCGGGCCGCCTCGACCGCGGCGTTCAGGGCCAACAGATTGGTCTGGAAAGCGATTTCGTCGATCATCCCGACGATATCGGCGATTTTCGACGACGATGTTTCGATGCGGCCCATGGCGTCGATGACGTCATGCACCACGCGGCCACCATCGTCGGCCTGGGAGCGGGCACTGGCGGCAAGACCGTCGGCTTCCTTGGTGTTCTCGGCATTCTTGCGCACGGTGGCGGTGAGTTCCTCGACCGCGGCGGCCATGGCTTCCAGCTTCGATGCCTGTTCCTCGGTGCGCCCGGCCAGATCGCTGTTGCCGGTCGCGATCTCCTGCACGCCCATACCGACCGCATGGGCGGCGCGGACGATGGCGCTGACGATTTCGTCCAACTGCTCAGCGGTCTGGTTGAGATCGGTCTTCAAGCGGGCGAAGGCGCCATCGTACTGCTTGGTCATGCGCCGGCTGAGATTGCCCTCGGCCATGGCACCGACCACGCCGACCACCTCGTCGAGTCCGGTCTGCACCGTGCCGACGATCTGGTTGATGCCCTGGCTCAGGCGCATCATGAAGCCGGCTTTGTCGTCGGTCGTCAGGCGGCGGTTGAAGTCGCCGGCGGCGGCGGAATCGACCAGATTGGAGATTTCCGCCTCGACGCGGCGCTGCTCGGCCGCCTGGGCGCCCATGGCCTGGACCGCGGCGTTGATCGCCTCGGAACTGGTGATGAAGCTGCCCTGGAAGCCCGACACCAGGATGCGGCGGAAATAGCGGCCTTGCGCCACCACGCCCATGGCCGCGGCGGCTTCACGCAGGAAGGCGTCGGTGCGGTCGGCCAGTTCGTTGACCGACCACAGCATTTCGCCCAGGTCACCGCCCTCGTCGATGCCCGAAATGCGCACCTCAAGATCACCGCCGGCCACCGCCTTGCACACCACGTTGGCGCGCCGCACCGCGGCCTCGAGGCGGCGGATCAGCAGCAGCCCCCAGGCGCCGATGCCGACCATGGCCACGCACAGCAGGCCGTTGACCACGCCCAGCCGACCGGCGACCAGCTCGGTTGCCCCCAGCACCAGCGCCAGCGCAACCGAGGTCAGCGCCAGCCCGCGCAGCCTAGAGAGAGAAGATCCATTCGTCATAGCTCATCCCCGTGGCTTCGAGCGTCTTGACCAGCATGGCGAGAGACGCCGACAGGCCCTCGGCCCGGTCGGCGTGGCGGCGTTCTTCGTCCAGGAGCTTGCGGTAGGTCGGAATGATGATCTGGTCGAGCACCCGCCGCTCCGGCACCCGCCGGTTCGAGTGGTAGCCGACAATGCTGCCCGACCGATCGTAGCTCGGCGTGACATGGGCATACACCCAATAGTGATCGCCATTCCTGGAGCGGTTGACCACATAGGCGAACACTTCCTGCCCGCTCTGGATGCCCTGCCACAGGAACTTGAAGATGCAGCGCGGCATCTGCGGATGGCGGATCAGGCTGTGCGGCTGGCCGATCAGCTCGGCTTCGCTGTAGCCGGACAGGTTGATGAACACCCGATTGGTGTAGGTGATCCGCCCCTTGAGGTCGGTCTTGCTGACGATCACCTCTTCTTCTTTGAAGAAGCGCTCGACGCCGGTCAATGGCCTGTCCACCGCCATCCCCCCTCCCTTGGCTTGCCGCGTCCCGCCACCCCGTCTGGTAGGACAAGCTTTTGAATTACACTGAAATCGCGTTGCAGGGCAACAGCCAAGCCGCCCCGCACCGTCAGGTCTGCCTTGCGGCACTGGCGAGCTGGTATCACATGGGGTATTCATCGGGTCTTAAGGAGGCGCTTTGAACTCGATCACGGCCCTGTCGCCCGCCACCCTGCGCACCGAGCACCGCGCCCTGGCCGCTCTGATTGCCGGGGCGGTGGGAATCGGGTTCGCGCCGATCTTCGTGCGGCTGTCCGACCTGGGCCCCAGCGCCACCGGCTTTCACCGCCTGCTGCTGGCCTTGCCGGCACTGCTGCTGTGGCTGGCCGTCGAGCGTCGCCAGCGGCCCGGCGCACGGCCGACTCGCGCCGACTCGTGGCGGCTGATCGGCGCCGGCCTGTTCTTTGCCGGCGATCTGGCGATCTGGCATTGGTCGATCGGCTTGACCAGCGTCGCCAATGCCACGCTGCTGGCCAATTTCGCGCCGCTGTATGTCACCTTTGTCGCCTGGGCCTTGTTCGGCCAGCGCCCCACCGGGCGCTTCGTCATCGCCCTGGGGCTGGCGCTGGCCGGAGCGGTGGCGCTGATGGGAGATTCCCTGTCGTTCGCCGCGGTCCATCTGTGGGGCGATGGGCTGGCGCTGATCTGCGCCGGCTTTTATGCCGGCTATATCCTGATGGTCTCGGACCTGCGCAGCCGCCTGTCCACCGCCACCATCATGGCCTGGAGCGGCGCCGTCTCGGCGCTGGCGCTGCTGCCGGTGGCCGTGCTGTCCGGCGAGAGCCTGATCCCACCCAACCCCGAGACCTGGGCGGTGCTGTTCGGCCTGGCGCTGGTCTCGCATGTGGGTGGTCAGGGGCTGATTGCCGCCGGCCTGGCCCATCTGCCGCCGGCCTTCGGCTCGATGGTGCTGCTGGTCCAGCCGGCAGTCGCGGCGCTGCTGGCCTGGGCGTGGCTCGGTGAACCGCTGTCCTGGGGTCAGGCGGCCGGAGCCCTGGCCATCATCGCCGGCATCCGTCTGGCACGGCGCTGACCATGGAGACGCTCGGCCATCTTCGCCATGGTGACGGCCCGGAGCCGGTGGTGGTGCTGCATGAATGGCTGGGCGACCATACCAATTACGAACCGCTGCTGCCCTGGCTGCCGACCGACCGCTACACTTGGCTGCTGACCGATCTGCGCGGCTACGGCCTGTCGCGGGCGCTGAGCGGCGCCTGGACCCTGGACGAGGCCGCCGCCGACGTGCTGCGCCTGATGGACCGTGCCGGCCATAGCCGTTTCCATCTGGTCGGACATTCCATGAGCGGCCTGATCGCGCAATATCTCGCGGCAACGGCGACCGAGCGGGTGATCAGCGTGGTCGCCGTCTCGCCGGTACCGCCCTCGGGCTTTCCCACCGATGCCGCCGGTATGGCCCGGATGACGGCGATCCTCGACGACGATACGGCCGCCCGCGCCGCCATCGACGCCCGCACCGGCGGACGCTATGGCCGCGGCTGGCTCGATCGCAAGCTGACCATGCTCCGCCGCGCCGCCAGCCGCGAGGCGATGGCCGGTTGCCTGGGCATGTTTACCGGCTGCGACATCACCGAACAGGTCCGCGGCACCCCCACCCCCATCACTGTCGTCGCCGGAACCCACGACCTGCCGCTCTACCGCGCCGACTCGCTGCGGCAGCGGCTCGGGCCGCTGTATCCCCGGCTGGAGGTGGTGGTGAGCCACGAGGCTGGCCACTACGCCATGCTGGAAACCCCGGTGCTGCTGGCTGCGGCGATCGAGGCGGGGTTGGCGCGGGGCGGGTAAAGGTCGGCAACCGACCGCCCCCTCCAGCCCCCTTGCTTTTTCCCGGCAAATCCACAATCGTCGCAGCCGTGACGGCACGAGGGCAGCTTGGAAACCGCGGCGGCAGAGGACATTGATATCCTGAGCGAGGTGATGGACCGTCACCTGCGTCAGGCGGATGTCGACCGTATTCTCAAGGTGCTCACCAGTACCGAACAGCATGTGCTGCTGCGGCGGATCACCGATCTGCTGCGCCGGCTGTCGGCTCTGTTCGAGATTTCCACCCGCATGTCCGAGTCGCTGTCGCTCGACGTGGTGCTACCCCGGCTGATGAACATCATCACCGAGGCGATGACCGCCGACCGCTCGTCGCTGTTTCTGTATGACCCGGAGTCGGACACCCTGTTCTCGCGGGTCGCCGAGGGCGATACGGTGGGCGAGATCCGCTTTCCCGCCAGCGCCGGTATCGCCGGTCTGGTCTTCCGCGGCGGCGAGGGCCTGATCATCGCCGACGCCTATGCCGATCCGCGCTTCAACCCCGAGGTCGACCGCCGCACCGGCTACCGCACCCGCAACATCCTGTGCGCCCCCTTGCGCAACAAGCGCAACGAGCTGATCGGCGTCGCCCAGGTGCTGAACAAATATGCCGGGGACTTTTCCGACGACGACCTGTCGCTGCTGCAAATTCTCACCACCCAGGCAGCAGCGGCGCTGGAGAATGCTCAACTGTTCGAGCGGGTCGAACGCGCCCGTCACGAGGAAATGCAGCTGCTGGACGTCACCAGCGCCATCTCGTCGGAATTGCAACTGGACCCGCTGCTGACCAAGATCATCACGGTGACCTCGGAAATGCTGGGGGCCGAGCGCTCCAGCCTGTTCATCTATGATCCCAAGACCGACCAGCTATGGTCGCGGGTGGCGCAGGGCGCCGAGATCAAGGAAATCCGCTTCCCGGCTTCGGCCGGCATCGCCGGCTCCTGCTTCCGCTCGGGACAGCCGCTGCACATCCCCGACGCCTATGCCGATACCCGCTTCAACCAGGAATTCGACCGCAAGACCGGCTATCGCACCCGCAACATTCTGTGCATGCCGCTGTTCAACAAGCGTGGCGAATGCGTGGGGGTTATGCAGGTGCTGAACAAGCACGCCGGCCAGTTCAACGTTACCGACGAACGACGCCTGCGCGCCTTCACCGCGCAGGCGGCCATCGCCCTGGAAAATGCCCGGCTGTTCGACGACGTGCTGAACGTCAAGAACTACAATGAAAGCATCCTGAAATCCCTGTCGAACGGGGTCATCACCCTGGATGCCGAGCGCCGCATCGAAAAGGTCAACGAGGCGGCGCGGCTGCTGCTGGGGGTCGATGATTCCTGCCTGCACTGCACCCTCGACGAGGTGTTCGGCGCCGACAATGCCTGGCTGGCCGCCTCGGTGGACAAGGTCGCCGGAACCGGCAGGTCGGATATGGCGCTGGATACGGATATCCATCTGACCGGCGGGCCGGTCGCCGTCAACATGAACACGGTGCCGCTGATCGACATCGCCGAGAACAATATCGGCTTCATGCTGGTCATCGAGGACATCAGCCGGGAAAAGCGCGTCAAGACCACCATGGCCCGCTACATGACCAAGGAGATCATGGACAAGCTGCTGGAGGGCGGCGAGGATCTGCTGGGCGGTGCCGCCCAGGAGGTGACCGTGCTGTTCTCGGACATCCGCAGCTTCACCACCATCTCGGAAGCGATCGGCGCCCGCGAGACGGTGTCGATGCTGAACGGCTATTTCACCGAGATGGTCGAGGTGATTTTCGCCCATGGCGGCATCCTCGACAAATATATCGGCGATGCCATCATGGCGCTGTTCGGTGCCCCCCTGCCGGGCCCCGAGGATGCCGACAACGCCGTGGCCGTGGCCAACGACATGATGCGGGTGCTGCGCCGCCTCAACACCCTGCGTCTGGCGCGCGGCGAGGCGGCGATTGATATCGGCATCGGCCTGTCGACCGGCGAGGTGGTGGCCGGCAATATCGGCTCGCCCAAGCGCATGGACTATACGGTGATCGGCGACTCGGTGAACCTGTCGTCTCGGCTCGAGGGCGCCAACAAGGCCTATGGCACCCATGTGCTGATGTCCGGCTTCACCCGTGGGCGGCTGAAAAAGCCAGGCCTGGTGCGTGAGATCGACCTGATCCGGGTCAAGGGCAAGGTGCAGCCGGTCGCCGTGTTCGAGGCGCTGGATCATTTCGACGAGGCCAGCTTTCCGCATCTCGCCCGCGTCACCGATCTGTTCGGCCAGGGCGTCGCCGCCTATCGCCGACGCGACTGGTCGGCAGCGGTCGGCCGCTTTGCCACGGCGCTGGATTTCAATCCCGCCGACCTGCCGTCACGGATCTATCTGGACCGTTGCCGCCATTATGCCGACCACCCTCCCGCCGATGGATGGGATGGGGTGTGGACGATGAGCGAGAAATGAGAAATAAAGGACCGTTATCGCCGAGGAGTGCCGCATGAAAACCGTCTACTTCCAGTCCGGGGACAACCAGTGGAAATACGAGCTGGAGGACGAAGAATACGACCACATAATCGCCAACCTGCTCGATGAGGAGGATCTGGATTTCGAAGATATGCTCGACGAGTCGCTGGAAGTTCTGCGCGACCTCGCCACCGTCGACGACGACGAAATGGACGAGGAAGACCAGATCGACCAGACGGTTTCGGTTGCATTCGTCTGGCATTATTTCAATAGCCTGCCCGAAGACGAAGGCCGCATCGAAGGGGACGTGGTGCTGATCGAGAACGACGACAAGTCGGGCGTCAGCGTCGCCGCCGCCAGTGAGGTCATCGAAGAAGACGAGGATTGAACCTTGATGAGGGGACGGCATGTACCGGGAGGATGAGGGGGGCGACTACCAGCCCGGGCTCAAGGACAGGCTCGCCGCCGCGGCTACCGCAACGCCTGTCCTGTGGCAGGTTGCGGCGATCGCGGCCGTCCTGGCTCTGGTCATCGTCCTGACCGGCGCCGCCGTGAGCGGCCGGGTGGCCCGGCTGGACGGCCGGGTTGAGACCCTGGCCACCACGGCAGCCGAGCTGGACAAGCGGATGCAGAAGCTGGACACCAAGCTTGAGGCGGTGCGTACCGCCATTTCGGCGCTGCCGTCCCCCCAGCAGCCCAAAGCGACGCCGACGCCCACCCAGACGCAGACACAGCCACAGACGCAGCAGCAACAGACACCGGCACCCGGACAGATCGTACCGAAGCGCAAGCCGCAATAGAGCATTTTCCGACCAAGTCGAAAAACGCTTTCATTGTTCAGCCCTCGCCGGGCGCGCTCCGCGCTTGGCCGCCGCCGCAATGGCGGCTGAAGCGTGATCCAACCTGATCGGATCACGCTAAATACTCATCCTGGGAGTGCGGACAAGATGTTCGGGCTTCCAGAACGGCTGCCGTTTCATCCCCGCCCTTTGCGCTTGCCGAGCAGCTTCAACATGGTGGTAATCAGGGCGCGGACGTCGATGGGTTTACCCAGGCTGGCGTCGGCGCCGGCGGCCTGATATTCGGCGATGCGTTCGGGCATCACATCGGCCGACAGGGTCAGAATGGGGATGGCTTGCCCTTCCAGCGTGGCGCGAATGATGCGGATCGCCTCGATCCCTCCCATGACCGGCATCCGGGAATCCATGACGATAGCGTCGAAGTGTTCGGCGACAAAGGCATCCACCGCCTCCTGACCGTTGCCGACCACCACCACCTCACCGAGCCGGCCCAGGATTTCGCGCAGCAGCATCTGATTGATGCGGTTGTCCTCGGCGACCAGCAGGCGGATCCCGGCGGGTGTGGCATCGACCACGACATCGGGCTCCGCCTCCGGCTTGGCTGTCTCTTCCGCCAGCACCTGGACCGGAATGGAGACGTGGAAGCGGCTGCCCTTGCCGGGTACGCTGTCCACGCCGATCCGCCCGCCCATCAGTTCGGTGATGGCTTTGCACAAGGCCAGGCCGAGGCCGGTTCCGCCGTAGCGCTGAGCGGTCGTCTGGTCCGCCTGTTGAAAGCGCACGAACAGCCGCGATAATTGATCGGGAGAGATGCCCAGGCCGGTATCGGTCACCGAAAACAGCAGGGACACATGATCGCCGTCCGGGCCGGCACCATCAAGGTCCACCCCGACGGTCACTGAGCCGCCTTCGGTGAATTTCACCGCATTGCCGACCAGATTGAACAGAACCTGCCGCAGCCGGTGACCGTCGGTCAGGATGCGCGCGGGCACCCCCGGGCCGAGATGAACCAGCATCCGGTTACCGCGATCGGCGGCGCGCATGTCGAACAGCTTGCAGACTCCTTCGATCACCGCCCGGACATCGGTGGGCGACGGTGCCAGGTCGAGCCGCCCGGCTTCCAGCTTGGAGATGTCGAGGATGTCATTGAGAATGGCCAGCAGGGTTTCCCCTGCTTCCTTGATGGTCGCCACGAACTGCCGTTGCCGGTCGGGCATGGTTTCCGCCAGCAGCAGGTCTACCATCCCCAGCACCCCGGTCATGGGAGTGCGGATTTCGTGGCTCATGGTGGCAAGAAAGTCGCTCTTGGCCCGCGCCGCGGCTTCGGCCCGTTCCTTCATCTCGGCGGTTTCCTCGGCCAACTGAGCCATCCGCGCCGCCTGCTCCTCCATCTGGTGACGGGCATATTCGATCTCGTTCAGACGATCGCGCAGCTCCTGACCCATCGCCCGGAACCGGGTAACATCGGTGCCGACGCCGCGATATCCCATGAATCGGCTGCCCGAGAACACTGGCGTTCCCGAAACCCGGAAATACCGCAACTCACCGTGGCTGCCCTCAAGCGGATACTGGAAATTCTTGAACGCCTCGTGTCGCTTCAGCGCGTCGAGATGTTCCATGACCGCGATCGGCTCGATATCCGCCGAAAAGAACTCGGCCTGGCACTTGCCCAACACCGCCGATGGCGGGAATCCGGTGATGGCCTCGAACGACTCCGACAGATAGGTGAAGCAGTAATCGGCATCGGTTTCCCAGAGCCAATCCGATCCGGCTTCGGCGAAGCTGCGGAAGCGCTCACGGCTGGTCTCCAGTTCAAACTCCAGCCGCTGCCGTTCGCGGGCATAGCGGAGTGAGCGGATCAGTTCATGTCCCCCGGCTTCGCCCTTGACCAGATAGTCCTGGGCGCCCGCATCCAGGGCGTCGAGCGCGAACGCCATATCGTCATAGCCGGTAAGCACGACGATAGGCAGGCTGGGCGCCATGGCCCGCAGGTCGGTGACCGTCCGCAGTCCCCATGAATCCGGCAAGCTGAGATCCAGCAGAACTGCGTCGTAATCCTGCACGGCCGCCAGCGTCTTTCCCTCCGCCAGGGTAACCACCCAATCCAGGCGTTGCGGACGGGACTCGGAGTCGAACAGAGCGTGACGGATCAACCCGGCATCACCAGGATTGTCCTCGATCAACAGTACCTTGAGTGCTTCGGAAGAAGTCGTCATGGCGTCACCCTCAGCGCCGGGAGGGCGCGGTTATGAAGCCAGGAAATGAACCACAGCCTGGTCCCAATACATTGCATTGCAATAATACTATCACAGGGGCGGGATGAAATGATGCCCTGCAAAGCGCTGAGGTGTGATCGCCATTTATCATACCAAAGATGCAGCCGGTTATGGTCAGGCGACGACCGGAAATAACTGCGGCATCGAACCTGACGCTCCGCGGTATCGAGGCGACTTTTCTTGCAGGTAACGCGGATGCATCCATAAGAATAGTGATTCGCATATCAGGCAAAATACGCAGTTATCTTGAATCTTTTAAAGCATATATATGCGTGATGTGCAGATACATATTCAGACATGACGAAAAAATGCTCAACTTATTCGAGGCTTATCCCTTAATCACCTTATCTGCGTTTATCATCTTGCATCCGTGTTCATCTGCGTTACCTGCGATCTCTCCGACCGCAGGCACCTCGCCGAGGCGCATTTCGATATCACCGCTCGCCCACTTGCATCGGTTATTTGCGGTCGTCGCCTGAACGCCGGCCGGTGAACGGGTTCCATTGCAGGGCCGCCAGGGCCGCCCATGCCGTCGCGGCAAGATGCGGCCTGCGGTAATAGCGGAAATCGTCGAAAGTACTGTCGGGGCCGATGGCCAGGCCGGTGGTAATGCTGGGCTGGCGCGTTGCCCACACATAGCCTCCGGGGCTGATCTCCCTGGCGACCTCGGCCAGCGCCCGCTCCGCCTCACCGGTCCGGCCGACCGCGTGGAATGACAGGGCCGCCTGCGCGGTTCCCTCCAGCCACACACCATCACGATCGTCGTTGAAATCGAAACCGCCGTCGACCCCATGGGCGCGCTCGACATAGGCCAGTGCCCGTCGCCACGCGTGCGGCGCATCGGGCAGCAGCAAGGGCCACAGTTGAGCGTCCAGGCCGGAGGTGGCATGGTTGACCGTCACCCCGTCGGGCGTGGTGCCGGTGGCAAAATGCCCGGTTTCACCGCTCCACATGGCCTGAACGAAGGATCGTGCGGCACGCTCCGGCGCCGACCAGTCGCCGGCCGCACCGCTCCGCGCCAGCCAACCGAACACCGCCGCCAGATCGGTATTGTGCTCGGTCGATTTCCAGGTGAGCGGCTGCGGCGCATCATCATAGCCCTGGATACCGCCGTTGAAGCCCCCCGGTCCGCGGGGATCATGGGTCTGGCCGATCACCCAGCCGGCCAGACGCGCGGCGCCGTCACGGAAACGCCTATCGCCGGTGGCCTGGTGCAGGGTCAGCAGCGCCAGGGCTCCCCAGGCCACGTTGCCGGTAGCGGTGCCGACCTGATAGGAATCCTCCAGCCAGCGATTCGATGCTCCGTCCCACCAGCCCATCGGCGGGATCGGCCGTTGCTCCTGGGCTCCGGCGCGGTAGGCGTTGCGCAGCCGGCCGCGGTCCGCGGCACGGTCGAGAGTGGCGGCCGACAGCAGCGCCTCGCCAAGACGCAGGGCGTGCTCGGTGCGGTCACAGGCGATCAGGGCGATGGTCGCCAGAGCGTTGTCATAGGTGAACGCCGCATTGGCCAGGGCCGGCTCGGCCATCGCTCCCTGACCGGAGTCGTCGTCATAGCTGCGCAGGAACACCGGGCCCGCGCCCGGCACCTGATCCACCCGGGCCACCAGAGCGGCACAGGTGGCGGCAGCCAGCGTCGGCGCCACACCAGCGGCAGCCGGCCCCGCCGCCGTCATGGCGCCCGCCAGCAGACACCCCTTGGCCAGCCTGCGCAGCGTCCGGGCAAAATCGTTCAGATGTCTGGCCATATCGTTCCCACTCCTCACCGACCGGCAGCGATCAATCAACCGGCCGTTAATCAGAAGAATGGTATTACAAGTCGATTGGCGAGGAGACCGTTTATGCTCATTGAATGGACACCCAAGATGAGTGTCGGGATCGAGATCATCGATTCCGACCATAAGAAGCTGTTTGCCCTGGTGAATCGGGTCGGCGAGCTCATCGACGGTGGCGACCGGCCAAATCTCCTGAAGTCGCTCGACGAGTTGCTGGACTATACGCGCTATCATTTTCAGCGCGAAGAACAGCTCATGCGTGATGCCGGCTATCCCGGCTATGACGCGCACGCCCGGATTCATCACGACGTCACCGCCAAGGTCGCCCAGTGGATCGAAGATCTTCGTTCCGGCAAGGCCCGTCCCGATCAGGCGGTGCTCGACTTCCTGGTCAACTGGCTGGTCAACCATGTGCTGCGCGAAGACATGCGTTACAAGCCGTTCCTGCTGGCACCGGCGGCAAAGCGGGCCCTTTCGCTCGACTCCACGCCGGTGCGTTTCGGCATCGTCGCCGGGGTGGCGGTGGCCGGGCAAGCCCTGGTGGTCACCGCTCCGTCGTTCGGCACCCTGCTCGGCGCCGCGGCTGCAACCCTGCTGACCGCCTGGTGGTTGGCCCGGGGCCTGTCGGCCCGGCTGGCGGGGATCAATGACACGCTCCGCCAGTATGTCGGCGGCCATACCGGCGTCCAACTCGCCCCGTGCGGCGGGGAGATCGGTGCCGTACACAATGCCGTCGGCCTGGTGCGCATGGCGATGATGGAGGCCGAAACGGCGGCCGGCGAGCGTCAGAACGTGCTGCGTGAGGTCAATGCGGCGCGGCAGAACCTGTTGCACGAGGTCGCGGTCAACTTCGAGGAAACGGTGCAGACCGCTGTCTCGAAAGTAGCCAGTGCGGCCGAGGTGCTTTACCAAAGTTCGCAGCGGGTGTCCGAAGCGGTCACCGTGACCCGCAGCCACAGCGCCGATGCCGCCGCCGCCTCTGGCCAGGTGGCCCGCAATGTCGGCGAGGTCGCCCGCTCCACCAACGATCTGGCCGCGTCGGTCGAGCAGGTGGACCGCAGTGTTGCCGAGGCCAGCGCCATGGCCAATGATGCCCGCGTCACCGCCGAGCGGACCACCACGACCATCGCCAAGCTGGCCGAGGCCTCGGCCAAAATCGGCGAGATGGTCGACCTGATCAGCCACATTGCCAGCCAGACCAATCTGCTGGCCTTGAACGCCACCATCGAGGCGGCGCGGGCCGGCGACGCGGGCAAGGGCTTTGCCGTGGTGGCCAACGAGGTCAAGGGCCTGGCTGGCCAGACCGCTCGGGCGACCGACGAAATCTCCAAGCACATCGCCGCGATCCAGGCCGGCACCAACGAAGCCGTCACCGAGATCAGCGCCATCAGCCATGTGATCAGCGACCTTGACCAGCGCTCGACCGATGTTGCCGACGCCATGAAAAGCCAGCGCTCGACCACCGACGGCATCGTCCAGCAGGTCCAGGAAGCGGCTGGCGGCGCGGCGATGGTCTCGGGGCGGCTCGATCTGCTGCACGGCACCGCCGTCGATGCCCAAGGCGCCACCGATCTGGTGCTGTCCGCCGCCAACGATCTGGCACAGCTCAGCACCAGCCTGCACGACTCCCTGGGCCGCTTCGCCCGCCATCTGCGGGATGGGTGAAGAACCAGGGCAATCGGGTGAACAACCTCATAACGAAGGTCTGTCCGGTTGATGGATCGCAGGCAACACGGATGAACACGGATGAACACGGATCGCTCGTTATCCGTGTTCATCCGTGTTCATCCGTGGATATCCGCGTTCATCCGTGTTGCTTTTCGCTGCTGATGGCACAGCATAATCTCAACGCGTTGCGCTGCCGGCCTTCACCCGATTGCCCTGGGTGAGGAATGCTCGCCGGGCGCGCTTGGCCGCGGCCGCAATGGCCGCTGGTATCACGCCGCCGCATGCACATTCAGCCGGGCGGTCATGCCGTCGAGCAGGCGGGCGCGGGTGTCGGGGGGCAGGGCGAGGCGGTTCCAGTGGAACAGGGCGATGGCCGACAGGCAGGCGCGAGGACCGCAGCTCAGGCGACCATCGGCCCACAGCCGATCGAGGGCGTCGGCCAGCCGCTGGTTGGCGCGCATCTGCCGGCGCAACAGGCTCTGGGCCTCGGCCTGGGGAGCGCCGTGATCGGCCAGTGTCGACAGGGTGACCGGCGTCAGGCCGGCGCCGTGGGCCGGGGCAGAGCGGCCGTGATGGCGGGCGAGGCGGCACCACACATCCCACACCTCTTCCGGTCGTCCGCCCAGGGCGCGCAGGAACAGGTCATTGAGCGAGCCCAGCGACAGTACCGTGTCGGTGAAGGGGCGCGGGCGGCGGGTCCAGTGCGACAGGGTGCGCGAGTCGGCGGTGGCGTGGCGATGGAATGCGCGCATAGCCGCCGGGCCGCCGAACAGCCACGCCTCGGGCTCGTAGACGCTGCGGCGCCAGCGCTCGATGCGGCCGTCACGGCGCAACCGGCGCAGCACCTGGGTGGCCTCGGCGGCCACGTCCTCGTGGCCATGCAGGCGCAGACGCAGGCCAGGGTCTTTGCATTGCCAGAAATAGTCGTCGACGGTGCGGTCGCGACGATGACCTTCGGCGAGGTCGACGAAGGCGTCGCGCACGGCGGTGCGGGCGGCGGCAATACCGCCCTCGCCGGGCCGCAGCGTGACATTGAATTGCATCCAGGTACGGCCAGGCGAAGCGTCCATGGGGGGTGTCCTTGTTTGCGGTCAGGCAGGGTCAGCGGCGAGCGTCGCGCATGGACTGCAAAGCCAGTTGGCCGGGCAGCAGGCGGTCGATTTCCGCGGCAAAATGCTGTTCGAGAAGGGTGCAGGCGGCCCATTCCGTCATAAGCTGGGAAAACTCCGTCGGACTGAGGCCGGCATGGTCGAGCCAGGCCATCATCTCGGCCTTGCCGGTCAGGCCCCACAGCCGCCGTACCCGGTCCGATAGCTGCTGGGCGCCGTCTTCCGGTACCGTCAGATCCAGCGTCGCCAGCGCCATCGGCGCCAACAGGCGCAGCAGCACCTTCTTGCGGGCGACCAGCACGATTTCCTGTGTCTGCGGCTCAGCGGCGAGTCCCTGTGCCATGGCATGTCTCCTGGTGTTGGCGGTCGGACCTTAGTCGGGTCGATGCGGCGCTGATGTGGTCCGCCCCACCGCCGAGGCGTGGGGAAACGCACATCGCTATAAATTTATGCAGCAATAACAATCATCTGGTCAGAATCTCGCAGGCAGAGCCGAATGGGGTAGCACTTTCGCTCTTGAACTCTGAATTTCAGAGTGCTACTCACTCTGCATCACAGAGTGAGTAGCCGCCATGGCCGATGCCGTTTCCCGTCAACTGATTGATATCCACGCCATGCTGTCGTCGGGTCACCGCAGCCTGCGCATCGAACGACATACCCTGGTGCTGTGGGGACTGGCGGGAGCGGGATTGCTGGCGATCAGCGACCGCATTTTCCTGCCCGAGCAATTGCCGGCGCAGGAGACTCGGGCGCTGGCGTGGCTGATGCTGCTGACCGGCACCCTGGGGACAGTGGCGGTCGTCGACTGGCATCTGACCCGCCGGATCAAACGGGAGCGCGACGAGGCCTTGTCTTTCGTCCATCGCCAGATCCTGAAGGTCTGGTGGTTGCTGATGGCCATGGGGGTGATCGTCACCTTCGCCACCTTTTTCTTCGGCGGCGGCTACATGGTGTGCGCCGCCTGGGTGATGCTGGTTGGGCTCGGGTTGTTCGTGCACGGGCTGTTTTCCGAGGATCTGCTGGAATGGATCGGCGTGCTGGCGATCCTGACCGGAATTGCCAGCCTGGCCTATCAGCTCGACTACAGCACCACGCGCTGGATTGCCGCCAGTGTGTTCGGAGTCGGTTTGCCGTTGCTCGGGGCCATGCTCGGCCGGTCCCAACCGGCAACGGTCCGCATGGGTCAGGCGTCCACTTGGCTGCTGGCGGTGCTGGCGGGTCCGCTGTTGCTGCACACCCTGGCCAGTGCCGACTCCGGCGACGAGGTGCCGACGATTTCCCTGGCCGCTTTTCGCCAGCAGGCGGACGTCTCCGGCCGGCGCATCGTCGAAATTCCGGCCGGAACCTCCGTGCCCATCACCATCGACCTGACCGGCAGCCTGTTCCGGCCGACCTCCAGCCTCGTCCTGCCGGTCACCCTGGCCGAGCCGGTGCAACTCGCCATGATCGACGGGTTGCCCGAAGGCCCCTGGCGTCGGCCCGGGCGTCGCTGGATGCCGGCGGCCAGTGCGTTATGGATCAAGATCCCCCGGATCAAGGCGGAGCTGTCGCCCGCCATCGGTCCCGCCGTGGAGGCTCAAGTCAATCTTTCCGAATTCCACTGACAACCAGAACAGGATACCCAACGTCATGAAACCGATTTCGCTGTTGAGTTCGCTGGCCGTCGTCCTGTCGCTTGGCGGCTGCGCGGTTCCGCCCAGTTCTGCCGACATGGCCGACGTGCCGGTGGTCCGTTTCGGCCAATCCGCGCCGGCCGACAAAGAGTTCGTGCTGCATTATCCGGCCGGAACCTCGCTTCCCGTGGTCGCCTCGGTGGATGGCTCCTTGCTGGCACGCTCGGACAAGGCGACGCTTGACGTGGCAACCAATCGCGATGTCTATGTGTTCCGGCAATGGGTGAGCTTTGACGGCAAGACCTGGATGCGCGGCGATAGCGCGGTGACCGGCAATTTTGAAATCGTGCTGCCCGGCCAGCGCACCGGCGGTGACCCCGGCACCCTGTCGGCCCGGTTTGACGTGAGGCCCTGATCCCTTTGGAACCGCTGGATCCCTTGCTGCATCAGCCCCTGCGAACCCAGATCGCCGCATATCTGGCCGGAGCCGGCGAGGCCACGTTCAGCGAGTTGAAGAAGCGCCTTGAGGTGTCGGATGGCAATCTCGAGGCGCATCTCAAAAAACTGATTGCTGCCGATTACATCGCGGTCCGCAAGGACCATGGCGAGCGGCGACCGCAGTCATATTACACTCTGACGGTCGCCGGTCGTCTGGCTCTGACCCACTATGTGGCGGCGTTGCAGCGCCTGTTGCCCTTCACCCCGACTACCGACGACGAGCCGCTGTCGGCGGCGGTTCCGGCGGCGGGTCGGTAATGGACAGGGACTCAGAGCGCCAGACGGCGGTCATCTGACGCGCCACCCGCATAGGGATTATTCGCTCTTATATGTAGACGGTACCATAACACCAGACTCTCTCCAGTCAACCGACGGGAGAGAGTCCTTTGAACGGCGGACGCCTTAGACCAGCCCCTTCTCCATCGCCGACGCCATAGGGGAAATAGGGGGTCTGCCCCGGTTTTTTGCCTTGACGGACCCATGGCGCACCCTGGGCTACGGGGCGGCGTTGCTGACCCGGTATCTGAGCAGTGGCGATCCGTCCCTTGCCCGGTTCACCGTGTGGGTCGAGGATCAGCGTCTCGAGCTTCAACACGGAGGCACGGCGGTTCTACGAACGCCAGGGCTTCGCTGAGGTTGCCCTGCTGCCGGACCTGATCAAGCCGGGGTTCGACGAGGTGCTGATGCGGCGGCGAGGGGACAGCGGCTGATTACGATCGCACGGCCAAGCTGCCGATCTGCTCCAGCACGCCGGCAAGCTCGGCACGCGCGCGCTTTTCCTCATAGGCATCCTCCAGACGCATCCAATAGCCCGGCCCGGTGCCGAACGCCTGCCCCAGCCGCAGGGCCATTTGCGCCGTTATGCCGCGCTGGCCGTTCAGGATGGCGGTGACCGCGTTCGGAGGCACGCGGATATGCTTCGCGAACTTGCGGGCGCTCATGGACAGCGCCTCAAGTTCGTCACGCAGGATTTCGCCGGGGTGGACCGGCGGCAGGTTGTCGACGGCGGGATAGGTCATGGTGGCCTCAATGGTAATCGACAATTTCAACATCAGAGCTGGCCGGATTATGTTAAGCTGGATCAAGCTAGTCTGTTGGTGAGCGTGTCATGTTGGAAATCGGCGCTTTCGAAGCGAAAAATACCCTGGGTGCCCTGTTGGACCGGGTAGAGCACGGCGAGGAGATTATCATTACCCGTCACGGTAAACCCGTGGCACGTTTGGTGCCCAATGCCGGGGGCATTGATCAGGGTCAATCTCGGGCCGCCATCGAGCGGATACGGGCACGGGCGGAAAGCCTCAAAGCGGGGTTCGATTGGGACACCCTGAAGGCCGACCGGGACGTTGGCCGTCCATGAGTCTTGTCCTTGACAGTTCGGCGGCGCTCGCCTGGATTTACGCCGACGAAACCACCAGCCCGATCCGCTGCGTCTTCGACCAATTAACGCAAGCAGGGGCCTGGGTTCCAGGGCTATGGCGCCTCGAGATCGCCAATGTCCTGGAAATGGGCGTTCGGCGAGGCCGGAGCGATGCTGCTTTCCGTAACGCCACCCTCGCCGACCTTGACCTCTTGCCGATCCGGGTTGACCCGGAGACTGACCGTCAAGCGTGGGGAGCGACCCTGAGGCTGGCCGACCGGCATCGGCTGACGCTGTATGACGCGGCCTATCTTGAATTGGCCATGCGGCGCGGCTTGCCGCTGGCGACCCTGGATGCGCATCTCCGCGCAGCCGCTGCCACGGAGAATGTCAGTTTGATGGGGTTATGATCACACGATTTGCCCCGGCACACATATGCGACAGCTTTGCCAAGATGTCGCATAAGGAAGGTGCCTGGCAAAACAAAAGGAAAACGGATGAAAGAGGATGCCGCGTTGCGGCGAACGGATGAAAACGGATAACAAAAAAAACGGGGTCTGTCCCCGGTTTTTTTGCCGGTTTTGTGCATTTCACATCATTTTATCCAAGTATCAAGCGGAATGCTCATCTTGCTCAATCTCTGAAAATTTGCATGACCTATTGCTATTCCGGTTGTAGTCAACGTAAAATTTTTCATTGGTGTATTGTCCCATGCCTCCTTAAACATGTCAAAATTCGGCAATTCATCACTAATTTTTTTTTGAAATTCAGTCGCGCCTAGCATACACGCATCAGCTAAGATTTTAATCTTTTCCTTTGTTTGAGAATCAAAACCAACTTCAGAAAGGCTGTTTTCAAAAAAATGCCTACTAGCTGCATTAAATACAACACTGTCTATATTGGATATTCCTCCAGCACCACCAGACGCTATAGCGCATATAAGTTTATGTTCCGCCATTTTATTGAATAGATCACGGCCAAGCCCATCAATAGCGTCCGCAATCATCAGTGGACGATAGAAAACCATGCTAAATTTAGCGCGAAATAAATCATCAAAATTCGTTTGAGCAATTTGCAATACACTTCCACAGCCATGAGACTGCATGTAAGTATAACTTACATTTGAATGTGAAATTAACGGTAACAATGGATTAATTACACTAGAAATGAATTCTGACAATTTACTAGGAGGCACCCATAATGTTAAGTTAACACTATGCATAAAGAAACATAGTGTTATTTCAGCAAACTCATTTGCCGTAAGAATTGCTGATTTTTCAACGGCGTCATTAAGCGATAGGGCCAAAAGAGACCTTTCACTTTGCTTGGATCTCTCAACAATTAAATCAACCAGAACTTCTTTAATACCATTATCACCAGACCTCGCGTAGGCATGCTGACCCCGCGTCAATAGGTACTGGAAATCTGGGTCATTAAAAGCCTGTGCCCTAGCTTCTTTATCCTCGGCAAACCGCTGAAGCAGTCGCTCTTCAAGGTCTTTAAGACGCGCGTCAACGATTTCACGAGCCATTACAGCATAAGCGGGTAGCTGCTTGGCTAGAGTTTCCATGATAACGCTCATCTGTTGAGCATTAATACCGATATTTGTATCTCTTCCAGACTGAATAGCTACGCCATTTTCAGATACTTTTTGAGATTGGTCTTGCTTATCAGCCATTGCCTTGCTCTTTATCCTTTATATGCTATCAAATATTAGTGTCTCGACCGGACTGAATTGTGATCCCCTCACGCCCACTTTTCTGAGTCTGTTTTACAATGCGCGCTTTATTAATGAGATAGCTTTTCACCCCCACGATACCAATGACACCAATTATGATGCCAAGCACCGTCACGATGATGCTCACGATGGTTAGCTGGTTCCCAAAAGCGTCCACAGCCAATCAACCTTTCATTGAAGTCATTTTTGAGACAATATCATAATTTGGATGGCTTGCAACTGGCTGTTCCGTCGCATAATGCCCTTTATGTAGACGGCATCATAACACCCGACTCTCTCCCGTCAACCGGCGGGCGAAAGTCCCCTGAGCGGCGGCGTTACACCAGCCCCTTTTCCATCGCCGCCACCAGACGCTTGGCGAAGGCCGATGGTCGCTGGTGACGGCATTCGGCCAGAACTCGTCGATCGGATCGGTCAGCAGCACCTTGCCGACACCATACAAAATTTTATATAATGCCTCATGATCGACTCCAAGCCCGTCGCATTCCGGGGAAGCGCTCTTGACGATCTGCGCGCCTTTCCCACGGAGGCGCGGCGGGAGGCTGGATATCAGCTTGACCGGGTACAGCACGGCCGTGAGCCGGACGACTGGAAACCGATGCCGACCATCGGGCCTGGGGTACAGGAAATTCGCATCCGGGAGTCGTCCGACACGTTCCGGGTGATTTACGTCGCCAAGTTCGCCGATGCTGTCTACGTCCTGCACTGCTTTCAGAAAAAGTCCCGGAAGACGGCCAAGGCCGACCTGGATTTGGCGGAGAGACGCTACCGAGACCTGTTGAAGGAGCGAGGCGCATGAGCAACGAACGGTTCGCCAGCGTGTGGGATGCCATCGAGGATACCGCCGAGGCTGCGGAAAACATGAAATTGCGCTCGGTGCTGATGATGGCCCTGACCGATCACATTCGCCGCGCCGGCCTGACCCAGTCCCAGGCCGCCAAGCTGTTCGGCGTGACGCAACCGCGGATTTCCGACCTGATGCGCGGCAAGGTCGGGCTGTTCGGGCTGGATGCCCTGGTCACCATGGCGACGGCGGCCGGCTTGCAGGTCGAATTGCATGTGCATGAGCCGAAAGCCGCATAACGCGAACCGGGTTCGGATGGACACTCGACTCTCTCCCGCCAGCCGGCGGGAGAGAGTCCCTTGAGCGGCGGACGCCTTAGACCAGCCCCTTCTCCATCGCCGACGCCATGCGTCGGGCAAAGGCCGTCGGGTCGGGCAGCGACTCGCCTTCGAGAATCCGCGCCTGATCCAGCAGCAGATGGGCCGCGTCCTCCAGCCAATCGCCGGTGCCGGTCGCCTGGGCGCGGTCGGCAAGGCGCTTGATCAGCGGATGGCCGGGGTTGATTTCCAGGATACGCGGGCGGTTGGCGGTTGCCTGCTGGTGCTGGCGCAGCAGACGTTCCAGGTGGATGCTCATATCCCCTTCGTCGGACACCAGGCACACCGCGCTTTCGGTCAGGCGTTCCGACTTGCGCACGTCCTTGATGGCCTCGCCCAGTGCCAGCTTGAAGCCGGCGATCAGGCTGGACAGGGCATCGGCCGAGGCTTCCTCGGGCTTGTTCTGCTCGGCCTCGGGCGTGTCGGACTTGATCTTGCCCAGGTCGGCGCCGATCTGGGTGACCGGACGCAGCGGCTTGTCCTTGTAGCTGGGAATGGCGCTCGGCCAGAATTCGTCGATCGGATCGGTGAGCAGCAGCACCTCGACATCCTTGGCCAGGAAGCCTTCCAACTGCGGGCTCTTCTTCAGCGCCGCCATGTCGTCGCCGGTGATGGTGTAGATCGCCTCCTGACCCTCCTTCATGCGCTCCACATAGGTCGCCAGAGTGATCGGCGTGTCCGACTTGGTGGTGCGGAAGCGGCACAGTTCCAGGACGTCGTTCTTGCGCTCGAAATCCTCGTACAGACCTTCTTTCAGCACGGCGCCGAAGCTGTCCCAGAAGGTGCCGTAATCGCCGTCCTCGGCCTCGCTCTTCTTCTTCAACTCGCTGAGCACGCGCTTGACCAGCCCGGTCTTGATCTTGGCCAGCATCGGGTTGTGTTGCAGCATCTCGCGCGAGACATTGAGCGGCAGATCCTGGCTGTCGACGATGCCGCGCATGAAGCGCAGATACGCCGGCAACAGCTCGTCGCAATGATCGGTGATGAACACGCGCTTGACGTACAGCTTGACGTGCTGCTTGCGCTCGGGATGGAAGATATCGAACGGGCGGGTGGCCGGGATATACAGCAGGCCGGTGTATTCCAGCGCGCCCTCGGCCTTGTAATGCAGGGTCAGCCACGGCTCGTCGAAGGCATGGGCAACGTGGTGGTAGAATTCCTTGTACTGCTCGGCGGTGATCTCGTTCTTCGAGCGGGTCCAGATGGCCGAGGCGGAATTGGCGGTTTCTTCCGCGTCGCCGTCCTTCAGCATCACCGGGATGGCGATGTGATCGGAATAGGTCTTGATGATGTGGCGCAGCCGGTGGGCTTCCAGGAACTCGTCCTGGCCCTCGCGCAGGGTCAGGGTGATGCGCGAGCCGCGCTCGGCCGTTTCGACTTCGGACACCACGAATTCGCCCTGGCCTTCCGACACCCAGCGCCAGCCGTGGACTTCACCGGCCTTGCGGCTGACCACCTCGACCTTCGAGGCGACCATGAACGCCGAATAGAAACCGACGCCGAACTGGCCGATCAGGGTCAGATCCTTTTTGGCGTCGCCGCTCAGATTGGACAGGAAGTTGGAGGTGCCGGAGCGGGCGATGGTGCCCAGATTCTCGACCAGATCGTCGCGGTTCATGCCGATGCCGTTGTCGGCGATGACCAGAGTCCGCGTTTCCTTGTCGGGAATGATGCGAATCCTGAAGTCGGCATCGCCATCAAGCAGATCGGCCTGGGTCAGTGCCGAGTACCGCAGACGGTCGCAGGCATCGGAAGCGTTGGAGATCAGCTCGCGCAGAAAGATCTCCTTGTTGCTGTACAGCGAGTGTACGACGATATCGAGCAGCTTCGCCACTTCCGCCTGAAAACTGAGCTTTTCTTCCGCCATTGGCGCCATCCCTTTGTCAAAGCACGATTTTGCGATCCCCCACGGGCGCGCGCCGAGATATGAGTCAAAGTGCCGGCCAGCGCAAGAGGGCGTTGTAGAAGATGCGACATCGTGACCTTCACAGCGCCATTGCTCTCTGTTCATCGAATGGGTATGTTCAGCCCCCCGAAGGCGTGGCAGGCAGCCCCGCGCGAAACGAAACATGCGCCGCGACGGCGACAGGAAAAGCAGGTTAAGGAGACCTTGATGCAGAACCCGCTGCAGATCACCTTCCACGGTATCGACCATTCCGAGGCCGTCGAAACCCGCATCCGTGAGAAGGTGGCCAAGCTGGAGCAGCTTTACGACCGCATCACCAGCTGCCGGGTCGTGATCGAGATGCACCACAAGAACACCAGCAACCTGCACCACAAGGGCGAGCCCTTTCACATCCGCATCGACCTGACCTTGCCAGGGGCCGAGCTGGTGGTGAAGCGCGACCCGAAGGAAAGCCATATCAACGAAGATATCTTCGTTGCTCTGCGCGATGCCTTCCAGGCCATGGAACGCCAGCTCAAAGAGCTTCTCGCCCGTCAGCGCGGCGAGATCAAAGCACACGCGTAAAGATTTTCTGACCTGCTGTCATGAGGCCCGGGATGCACCATGCGCCCGGGCCTTTTGCGTATTGGGGGTTCCTATGATGTGCCGGAGTGTCGCCGTTCTCTCCGTTCTGCTGATGCTGGCGGTTTCGTCGCCCGGTCGGGCCGACACGCTGGAGGTCTTCAAGGGCGACGTGATGCTGCGCACCGCTTCCGGCGAGCATCCGGTGACCAGCAGTCACGATGTCGGCGAAGCCCTGTTGTCGCCCGACGGCGCCTGGATCGCCTATATCCGCCGCCCGCCCGCCGGCGAAAGCGAACTGTGGCTGGTCGACCGCGACGGCCGGCAACCGCGCCGCCTGCTGGCCAGCACCGCCGCCGACGACCCCAAGCGCAACCTCACCGAGTTCAACACCCTGGCTTTCGCGCCCGACGGCGATCGCCTGTATGTCCAGACGGTGGCCTGGGCGACCTCCAACGCCATCCACGAAATCCACCTGCCCGACGGCGCCGAGCGCTACATCATCGACGGCAACGACGTGGCGGTGGTCACCCAGGGCCGCGACCGTGGCCATCTGCTGGTGGAACGCCACGGCTACCGGAAGGGCGGGGGGAGCTTCGAGGCGGTCTGGCTGGTGACCCCGGACGGCAAGCCGCTGCGGCAGGTGGCGGAGAGCATGGAGGAGGCGCGGCGGAGGTGGAAGTGAGTTTTCGAATGTCAACGATTCTCGCGAGTGTGCCAAAGCCGAAGTATGTACAGCGCGGCGTCCTTGATCTCGTACCGAACTTCGTATTTGCCGACGATGATTCTACGGACTTCGCGCGGCTCGAACTCGGTGAGCTTCTCACCGATACGCGGATGATCGACCAAGCGGCCGCCAGCAACCGTCAGTGTGCGCACCGTGTGGGCGGCGGCTCGCGCATTGACCGGCGCTAGGAAGTCATGCAGACGCGCCAAGTCCGACAATGCCTTGCCAGTCCAGACAAGGCGGATCACCGAAGGGTCGGCACAGGCAACGGCGACTCGGTGCCCAGGCTATCTGCCCATGCCTGTACCGCCTGATGATCAATCACCTCACCGGCATCGACCTCTGCCAACGCCTCCAATGTGAGCCGCCGACGCTCTTCCTCCTGGTCGATCCAGGCGGCAAGCGCCTGCTTGACGACCCATCCGCGCGAGCGTTCAAGCCGGGCCGCCATGGCATCGACCTTGTCCGCCAACGGAAGCGGAACGTGAGCAGTCAGAACCTTGGTTTCCATGGGGTACCTCGTTTCCAGGTCGTAATCATGGCGATTGGTTCTGATTAACTCAAGCCTTCCCTGGAGGCATGTCGCCCCCCCACCTCCGCCTTGCATTCCGCCGCGTCCCGCACGATCCTAACCCCCATGAGGCAGGCCCGCGTTGTCGCCGTTCTCGGCCCCACCAATACCGGCAAGACCCATCTGGCGCTGGAGCGCATGTTGGGCTATCGCACCGGCATGATCGGATTTCCGCTGCGGTTGCTGGCGCGCGAGAATTACGAGCGTATCGTCAAGGCCAAGGGGCCGCGTCAGGTGGCACTGATCACCGGCGAGGAAAAGATCGTTCCGGCCAGTCCGCAGTATTTCGTCTGCACCGTCGAGAGCATGCCGCTCGACCGGCGCGTCGATTTCCTGGCGATTGATGAAATCCAACTGTGCGCCGACCCCGACCGCGGCCATATCTTCACCGACCGGCTGCTGCACGCCCGCGGCGAGGCCGAGACCATGTTCCTGGGGGCCGAGACCATCAAGCCGCTGATCCGCCGGCTGGTGCCCGGGGTCGAGTTCATGTCGCGACCGCGCTTCTCGCAGCTCAGCTACACCGGGCCGCGCAAGCTGACCCGGCTGCCGGCGCGCTCGGCGGTGGTGGCGTTCTCGGCGGCCGATGTCTACACCATGGCCGAACTGATCCGTCGCCAGCGCGGCGGTACGGCGGTGGTGCTGGGGGCCCTGAGCCCGCGCACCCGCAATGCCCAGGTCGGCTTGTATCAGGCCGGCGAGGTCGATTATCTGGTCGCCACCGATGCCATCGGCATGGGCCTGAACATGGATGTCGACCATGTCGCCTTCGCTGCCCTGCGCAAATTCGACGGCCGCAACCCGCGCGACCTGGAAGCCGCCGAGATCGCCCAGATCGCCGGCCGCGCCGGGCGTCACATGAACGACGGCACTTTCGGCACCACCGCCGATGTGGGCGGCATCGACGACGAGATCGTCGAAGCGGTCGAGGGCCACGCCTTCGCGCCGTTGCGGCGGCTGTTCTGGCGCAATCCTGAGCTTCGCTTCACCTCGGTTCAGGCGCTGCTCGGCAGTCTGGCGGCACCGCCGACCATTCCCGGTCTGGTGCGCTCGCGCGATGCCGACGACCATATGGCCTTGCAGACCCTCGCGGGCGATGCCGAACTGATGAAAATGGTCAAATCCACCAGCCTGGTGCGGCTGCTGTGGGATGTCTGCCAGGTGCCCGATTTCCGCAAGGTCATGGCCGAGTCCCATACGCGCCTGCTCGGTCAGATCTACCGTCATCTGCTGGGACCGGGCGAGCGGCTGCCCGACGACTGGCTGAACAACCATGTGCGCCGACTCGACCGCACCGATGGCGACATCGACGCCATCGTTCAGCGCATCGCCAATGTGCGAACCTGGACCTATGTCTCCCATCGCGGCGACTGGGTGGCCGATCCGCTGGGCTGGCAGGAGCGCACCCGGGCCATCGAGGACCGGCTGTCCGACGCCCTGCACGAACGCCTGACTCAGCGCTTCGTCGATCGCCGGACGTCGTTGCTGGTCAAGCGCATGAAGGATGGCGATACGCTGCTGTCCGCCGTGCGCCGTACCGGCGAGGTACTGGTCGAGGGCCAGTTCGTCGGCCGGCTCGACGGCTTCCGCTTCGAGCCCGACGCCACCGAGGGCCTCAACGCCGCCAAAGCGGTATCCTCCGCCGCACAGAAGGCGTTGCGTGGCGAGATTGACGGCCGCGTCCGCCGCCTCGCCGCCGAACCGGACGAAGCTTTCCTCTTGCGCCCCGATGGCGTGCTGCTGTGGCACGAGGCGATGGTGGCGCGGTTGGTCGCCGGCCCCGGCATGCTGCGTCCGGCCGTCGAGCCGCTGGCCAGCGATCTGCTCGAGGCGCCGCAGCGCGAGACCTTGCGGCGGCGGCTGAGCGACTGGGTCGAGCACCATGTCACCGCTCAACTGGGGCCGCTTCAGGTGGCGCTTCAGGCGCCCCTGACCGGAGCGGCACGCGGCATCGTCTATCAGTTGGCCGAGGCGCTGGGCTCGCTGCCGCGCCGCTCCGCCGGTCCCCAGGTCAACGCCCTGTCCGAGGCCGAGCGCAAGGCCCTGGCCCGGCTGGATATCCGCTTCGGTGTCGAGACCGTATTCCTGCCGGCGCTGCTCAAGCCCGCGGCGCAGCGGCTGCGCGGCCTGCTGTGGGCGGTGCGCGGCGGCCTGAGCGAGATCCCCGAGCCGCCGCCGCCCGGCCGCGTCGCCTTGCTCACCGATCCCGCCATACCGGCCGACTATTACGAGGCGATCGGCTACCGCGTGCTGGGCGGCGCCGCGGTGCGCGCCGACATGCTGGAACGCTTCACCGCCGAACTGCGCAAGCTGGCCCATCACGCTCCGTTCAAGCTGGCCGGGCCGTGCGTGTCGATGCTCGGCCTGCCGGCGGACGCGCTCAGCGGCGTGCTGGCGGCGTTGGGCTATACGGCGCAGACGGAGGAGGGCGGGGCGGTTACCTTCCGCCCGGAGCGGCGTGCCAGACCCGCCGGCCGCCGGCCCCGCCACAATGACACCGATGCCTCTCCCTTCGCCGCTTTGCGCGGGGTGGTGTCGGCATGAGCGGCGAGCGTCTGCGCATCGACAAGTGGCTGTGGTACGCCCGTTTCCTCAAGACTCGCAGCATGGCCGCGGCGTTGGTCGAAGCCGGCGAGGTGATGGTCAACGAGGTGCCGGTACGCAAGACCTCGCAGGAGCTGAAGCCGGGCGATGTGGTGGTGCTGCCGCTGGGCAAGCGCTGGCGTCGGGTCCGCGTGCTGGCCATGGGCGAACGCCGCGGTCCGGCCCCCGAGGCGCAAGCCCTGTATGAAGAGCTTGAGCCGCCGGTGGTCGAGCACTGGTAAGGCGACGAGCGCAAATAACTGGGATACCGACTGCCGATGCGGCTTGCATCGCAGGTAACGCAGATGAACGCAGATATCCACGGATGAACACGGATGCATCTTCCGGAGCCGTAGCTTGTTGCTCGAGCGACGGAAAATAAAACTTTTTCAAGGTTATCAAAAGATTGAATGCTGAGGCAAACTTGGCCTTGATGACAAAATGACCAGGCCGTGCCAAGTCCCGGCCCTGCGTCAGGTTCGATGCCGCCGTTATTTCCGGCCGTTCTCCTCACCCGCCGATCAGTTCGAACCGGTCCACGTCCACCAGGCCCTTGTCGGTCAGCTTCAGGTGCGGGATCACCGGCAGGGACAGGAAGGCCAGGTGGAGGAATGGATCGGCGATGTGGCAGCCGAGGTCGCGGGCGGTGCCGTGCAGGCTCTCCAGGCCGCGGCACAGATCCGGGAAGGTCTTCAGGCTGAGCAGGCCGGCGACCGGCAACGGAAGCTCACCCAGCACGCGCTCGGCCGACGCGGCGACGAAGCCGCCGCCCAGTTCGATCAGGCGATTGACGGCAATCGCCATCGCCTCGTCGTCAACCCCCACCACCGTGACGTTGTGGCTGTCATGGCCGACGCTGGAGGCCAGGGCGCCGGCCCGCAAGCCGAAGCCACGCACGAAGCCGCGGCCGATGGTGCGCACGCCATGGCGGCACAGCACGGCCAGCTTGGCGACGTCGGCATCGGGATCGGGCTGGCGGAGGCCGCGCCGTACTGGCAGCGACAGCGTCAGGAAATCGGTCAGCAGGCTGCCGGGAACCAAGCCGATCACCGGGGTGGTGGCGCCGCTGGCCGGTACGGCAAAATCGGCGGCGGTGACCGGGTCCAGGCGCATGGAGTCGAGGCCGATCGGCGGCACCGGTGGCGCATGGGCGAAGGTTTCCTCGGTCACCGGCACACCGCCGCGCACCACCCCGGATACGGCGCAGGCGCGCAGGTCGTCGAGCAGCACCAGATCGGCCCGCCAGCCAGGAGCCACCAGACCGCGGTCGCGCAGGCCATAGGTCTGGGCGGCACTCCATGAGGCGGCGCGGTAGACGGCGGACAGTGGCGCTCCGGCGGCGATGGCGGTGCGGATAGCCGCGTCGATATGGCCCTCGGCGGCCAGGTCGAGCGGCGAGCGGTCATCGGTGCAGAAGGCGATGAACGGCGAGGTGCGGTCGTCGAGCAGTTCGGCCAGCTTGCGCACGTCCTTGGAGACACCGCCCTGGCGCATCAGCACCCGCATGCCCTTCGACAGCTTCTCGCGGGCCTCGGGGGCGGAGGTCGATTCGTGGCAGGTATGCACACCCGCCGCCGCATAGGCATCCAGCGCCCGGCCGCTCACCAGAGGCGCATGACCGTCGATGAAACCGTCATGAAACAGCGCCAGCTTATCCAGCACCACCGGATCGCCGGCCAGCACGCCGGGGACGTTCATCACCTCGGCCAGGCCGAGCACCTGGGACCGGCCCTTGAACGGTGCAAGGTCAGCCGCTTCCAGCCGGGCGCCCGAGGTCTCCAGCGCGGTCGCCGGCACGCAGGACGGCAGCATCACCCGCAGATCGAGCGGTAGCCCGGCGGAATTGTCCAGAACCCAGCGGATGCCCGGCGCCCCCAGCACATTGGCGATTTCGTGGGGATCGCACACCGCCGTCGTCGTTCCCCGCGGCAGGACCGCGCGGGCGAACTGCCACGGCGTCATCAGGGCGCTTTCGATATGCACATGGGCGTCGATGAAGCCCGGCACCACCACCTTGCCGCGGGCATCAATCTCGATCACGCCGGCCAGATCGCGGCCGGTGGCGACGATGGTGTCTCCGCAGATGGCGATGTCGCCGTCCACCAGTTCGCCCAGCACGAGGTCGAAATAGCGGCCGTTGCGGATGGTCAGGTCGGCGCGAGTCGCACCCAGGGCCTGAGAGATGCGGCGGGCGAGGGCAGGGGTATCGGTCATGAGGAGTATTTTGGACTGAATCGTGCCGCATTCAACCTGTCGCGGAGCCTGATGGACGATCAGGGGCCGGGGCGATGCCGGTCGAGCCTGACGGGCGTCGTATCCACCTCGCAGGCCAGCGGCAGGCGGTCGGCGCAGGTCAGCGCGGCCAGGGCCGGGATGGTCGATGGGGCGAGCCGCACATCGACTCCCGCCGCCCGCAACAGCCGCAACGGCCCGGCCTCGATCCAGGTGCAGACCAGCCGGTCGGCACCGAACCGGATCACCGCGCCAGCCGTAGCCACGGCGCCGCGGTGGCGGTTGTCGATCCACAATTCGCGTCCACTGGTCAGGTCGACGCAGACCAGCCACCGCGTGTGGCCAATGGACGGCGACAGCGCTCGGCGCAATCCGGCACCCTCGATCAGACAGGCCACGGTCGTCATGGTATATTCCCAGCGGTCCCGGTACCCGGCCATTCTAAAAGCGAACCCGCCGCTTTGGACAGATGATATTGCTGCGACGATGTGCGCCTTGGCCGCGCGGCGCTCTACCGATCGTCGAGCAGCAGTTCTGCCGTGCCGCTTTCCTTGGCCAGCCAGGCGTCGAAAACGATGTCGGCGACGGTCTCGCGGGTTTCGCCTTCCAGGCTGGCGTTGCTGACCGACCAGACCTTGACCACATGCCAGCCCAGCGGCGTGCGGGTCGGTCCGACCACCTGGCCGGGGGCGGCATTGAATACCGCGTTCTGCAATGCCGGATCGAGTTGGCTGCGCACCACCGGGCCGAGGAACCCGGCGGATTCCGCGGTCGCCGGATCGGTGTTGTGGCGAATCGCCAGCATGCGGAAATCGGCTTCGCGGTTGTCGGCCTGGCGGCGGATCAGCTCGGCCAGCGAGGGGTCGTCGACCACGATGTGCGACAGCACCGCATAATCGAAATCCGCCTTGCGCTCGGCAAAGAACTGTTCGACCTGACCGGCGGTGACGAAATCCTTGACCTTGGCGGTCAGTACCTCGTGGCGGACGGCGCGGCGCAGATCGCCTTCGGTCAGCCCTTGCCCCTCCAGCCAGGCACGCCGCGCGACACCGCTGCGCACGCCGTTACGGCGGCAGAATTCGGTGGCAGTGGCCTCGATCTCCTGGGGAGTGGCGGTGATCCCTTCCCGCGCCGCGGTCTCTTCGATCACCGCGCTTTCGATGGCCGCTTGCAGAAAGTCGCTGCAACGGCCCAGCTTATGGCAATGCAGCGCGTCCAGCAGGCTGATGCTTCTCTCACCGAGTCTGGCCAAGACAACGTTGTGCGGGTCGGACATCCAGCATCCCTCTTTTCGAGCGGGGACAGCCCGCAAGAGCAGCCCCACACTGGGGTCGGCATCTTGCACAACCGCTCCCGCCGCCGCAAGGAATACTCTGATTGGAGAGTCCTTCGGCCCCGTCACTGGCTCAGGCTGCTGTCGGATTCGGTTGCTGATCGGCCCTGCTTCCGTATAGTAGCTGGATAAAGTGGAGCACAGGAGTCACCCATGCCTCAGCTGATCGAATGGCGCGACGAGTTCCGCATCGGTGTCGCCTCGGTGGACTACGAGCACGAACAGTTGATCCGCAGCATCAACGATCTGCATGGCGAAACGTCCCTTCATCGCGACCGCGATGCCGTCGAGGGCATTCTCGGTGATATCCACGCCGATATCTCGGCCCATTTCGCGCTGGAGGAGAAGCTGATGCGCGAAAGCGGCTATTCGGATTATGCCGCGCATAAATCCGAGCACGACGCCTTGCTGGATACGATCCGTGAGATCATGGAGATGGTCCATCGCGATTCGGCCTTTGATTACCGCGACCGCCTGGAACATCAGTTGCGCCACTGGTTCGGCGATCACTTCAAGGACGCCGACGCCCGGCTGCATGCGCTTAGCCACAGCGGTCATGCCTGACGGTTCAGCCGTTCATCGGTTGTCTGGTGGCTTGGATCGTTCTAAAGTCATGTGACTTGGCCACCAGGATCGTGTGATGAGTATACCGGTCGAGCATGAGCGCAAGTTCCTGGTCGTTGGCGAGGACTGGCGTCCACATGCCACCCCGTCATCAATCCGACAGGGTTATCTGGCCCGTGACGCTGCGTTGTCGGTACGTATCCGCCGCCGTGGCGAAAACGCTTTTCTGACGTTGAAGGGCAAGGGTGGTGCCGCCAGCAAGGTGGAATTCGAATATCCCATCCCGACCGACCATGCCGAATACCTGCTGACCCAGGTGTGCGACCGCCTGCCCATCGAAAAGGTCCGTCACGAGATTCATTTCGACGGCCGCCTATGGGAGATTGACGAGTTCCTGGGCCCCAATCGCGGCCTGGTGCTGGCCGAGGTGGAACTGGCTGCCCCCGACGACGTGGTGGTGCTGCCGCCCTGGGCTGGCCGCGAGGTCACCGGCGACCCCCATTATTCCAACTCACACCTCTACCACCATCCCTTTACCAGTTGGCACGACCGCGAGCCGCCGATCTGGTCGGCGCGGCAGGTTGCGAGTTGATGTCTATCCGTTGCCGCCTTCGACCCAACGGACGAACCGCCCGATATGCAGGCCGCGATCCAGCACCGCCACATAGGGAATCATGTGGTCCACGGAAGGCTCTGTGGGCATGGCATGAGCAAGGGCTTTGAGGCGCGGCAGATCGAGACAGCGGCTGGCCAGGGGCGAGCGCTCCAATTCCTCGAGGGTGGCGAGAAACTCGGCGCGGCGCGGCGCCAGACGGTGCAGAAAGTCCGGGGCCTGGGCACCACACCGGGGATTGTTCACCACCTCAGGCGGTGCCTGGCCGGCCAGTACGCGGCGGGCCAGCCAGCGGGAGACGCCGTTGCGCAGATACTGGTCATTGGGGACGGCGAAACAGAACTCCAGCAATCTCAGGTCGCAGAGTGGTTCGCGTGACTCGAAACCATATATACCGCGCAGGCTGGACATGACCTGTGTCCGGGACTGATGGACCGTCAAAAGCTGGTGTCGAGCCTGCTGCTCACTTCCCCCATCGAACTCGCGGTGCCATTGCGTCTTCAGGTCACCAACCTGATGGGCCGCAGCAAAGTCAGGATGAATCGAACTCATTCCCAGCGTCCACGGCGCAGTTCGGCCTCGCAACCGATCAAACCATGGCGGTGTCGCAATCGGTAACAGTGGGCGCAGTGCCATGGACCAGATCGCTCGTCCCAAGGAGCAATTGACCGCTCGTGCCCGCGGCGGGATTTCTCGCCATAACCGCATCATCTTCCCGGCCCGCGCCGCGTCGCGGAGCCCGATCCCTCCATCCCAACTCAAAGTCAGGTTACCGCCGCTGCCCTGTAGCAGAACACCCACCCCCTGGGCTCGGGCCAGTTCATATGTCGGCGTAAACCATCCGACATTCATGATGTTGCGAATGGGCCGCCCCATCGACAGGAACAGGCGCTCCGGTTCCGTTTCAAGGCGCTGAACGGCAGTCCCCTCGACCAGATGCGGGTCCATGTTGGGATAACGCGCGGCTATCGCCTGGGCATGACGGCCTTCGTCGACGAATCTGTTGCGGTATGTCGGCAGGGGAACACCTTTGGCGGGGACAGCGGTAACCGTCATCAGCCGCTTCGGGGACAGCAATCGCGCCGCAGTGGTCGCCACGGCAGTCGAATCGAGACCGCCGGAAAGATCGGAGGCAACGGGCCGATCCGTTCGGAGACAACTGCGCACAGCACGGGTCAGGTGCTCGCGGGCCGCCTCGACATAATCGTCGTCGTGCCGATAGGTCAGTCGTCGCGAATAGTCGGGTTGCCAATATCGCCGCAACGCGAATCGGCCCGGCTGCCACACGGCCACATGCGCGGCCGGTATCAGGCGGATCTGGTCAAAAAAGCTCTTGCCCTCCGGCAACGGCAGATCAACCATGAAGGCGGCCAGCGCGGCTTCGTCGATTCGCCGTGATACCGCGGGCAATGCCAGCAAAGAGCGCGGCGTGGTGGCAAAAGCAAAGCCTTCGGGCGTGTCGACATGATACAAGGTGCGGTGACCCAGGGGGTCGCGCGCCAATAACAGGCGACACTCTTCGTCATCCCACCACGCCAGGGCGAACGGACCACGTAACCGAGCGACGGCATCGTCACCCCAACGTTCCAGCGCCGCCAGAACAATGGCACTGTCCGGCACAGCAGGGACCATCATCCCCAGCGCTTCCGCGACATCGTCGCGATTATCCAACCGACCATCGAACATGACGACAGATCTGCCGCCGGACAGCGGCTGCCGCTCCGCTCTGTCCTCGGGGGTAAAGAAACGCTGACGATGAACCAGCGCCGCTGAGCCTGACCGCCAGTGACGCGGGCCGGCAGCGCCAAGCCCATCCAATGTTGCAGCAAACTTTTCCAGATGATCGCGGACGACGATTGCGGTCGGACAACCGACGATACCTGCGAACAAACTCATGATGTGTGCGAAACCGGGCTGTCTGGACCATCGGCTGGCGGCAAATTTCTTATCCCTTGTGTGGCATCGGCGATAGCGACAATGGACAGAAGCGGGGAACGCCATGGCTTCGAGGCCACAACATCATCCTGACCCACACATGGGTTGTCTTTTTCGTGCATCTCTGGCTCCGAAGGAGTGATTTTGCGGTCATCCTACCACAGTGCCCCATCCGCGCAAATGTCTCCGCCAGGAAATATCCGGCAGGGAACAAGCCTGATCCACGGGCACAGCTATTTGTCAGAACCGATTCGCCAGGCCGCCGCCACAGGTCGGCGCATCGACGGAATGGCACGGTCACATAGCAGAAAAAGGATGATGCTATTTTTCACCAGTTTTCCCGGTAATCGCTCGCGTATACGCCGAAACGTGATGGCAACAAAATACTTATGGACGGCGCGCAGCGGTCGTGTTTTCGTAAGGTCGAACACGATGGCCGGACACATTCCCGGCCGTGTGGAACCACGTAATGGAGGACGCAGTGGCAGACCCCTTCGTTGGAGAAATCAAAATCAACGCCTTTGGCTTCGCGCCCAGAGGATGGTCAACTTGCGACGGCCAGACCCTGACCATTCAGCAAAACACTGCTTTGTATTCGCTGCTCGGAATCTATTATGGCGGGGATGGTAAGACCAATTTCTGCCTGCCGGATCTGCGCGGTCGCACCCCGGTTCATTTCGGGGTCAATCAGAAAACTGGTCGGGTTTACAACGTCGGCGCTGTGGCTGGAGCCGAATCTGTTGCATTGACGATATCAACCATACCGCAACACAACCATACATGCTATGGCATAGCTGCTGCCGCCACCAAACCGCTGCCATCAGGTAATTTTCTTGCGCAGTCGGCGAGTCCAACGATTTACGTCAGCCCGCCGGGCGCGCTGACGCCTTTGCATCCGTCCACAGTGACATCCGCCGGCAGCGGCGAGGCGCACAACAATATGCAGCCGTCTCTGGTGCTGAACTTCTGCATTGCCCTGCAAGGATATTATCCACCGCGGCAGTAGTCGCGGAGGAAAATAAGGGTGTGATTGGAAAAACGGAGGACAGAACCATGGACGTTGATGCATATATGGGCGAGATTCGGATTTGGGCGGGCACCAGATGCCCGCAGGATTGGCATTTCTGCGATGGCTCTCTGCTGAAAATCAACGATTATCAGGCATTGTATGCGTTGATCGGGGTGACCTATGGCGGTGACGGAGTCACGACTTTCGCTCTGCCTGACCTGCGCGGCAAGGCGCCGATCCACAAGGGTCAGGGCACCAATCTGACCAATCGCGTGCTCGGCCAGACGACCGGCAGCGAGACCGTCACGGTGTCGTCCGCCCAGATGGCGGGGCACAGCCATTATTATATGGCCAGCACCACCGCAGCGGCCGGAACCTCCCCGGAGGGCGCCGTAACCGGCAATGTCACTTCGGCCAACCTCACGCTTTATGCCAACGAGTCCGGAGCGGGCACCCAGTCCGTTATGGACGCGAACATGATCGGCGCGACGGGAGGCGGTGCGGCGCACAGCAATCTGATGCCGACCATGGCCCTCAACATGATCATCGCGCTTGCCGGCATCTTTCCGCAGCAGTCCTAACCCGGAGGTTTGCACATGGCCGACTCGTTTATTGGCGAAATCCGCATCTTCGGGTTCAACTATGCCCCCTATGACTGGGCATATTGCAACGGCGAGACGATGTCCGTCCAGCAATACACACCATTGTTCGCGCTGATCGGAAAAACCTATGGTGGCGATGGCAGAACCACCTTCATGCTGCCCAATCTGGTAACTCAGGGTATTACCGGTGTCTCAAGCAGCAACTACCAGTATTCTCTGGGCAAAACCCAGGGCGCTGACACCGTCACGCTCACGGAATCCAGTCTGCCAAGCCATACTCACTCCGTGAACGGCGAGATTCAGACCGACATTACGCAACTGTCCGGCACTCCATCGGCGACGGTTGTTCTCAGCAGGTGCTATGACAATGCTGGAGCAGTCGTGAAGAGGGTCTATTCCGACCTGACCACGCCGCTTGCGGCGATGGCGCCCGGCACCATTGCCGCCAATGGCAGCGGCCTGCCCCACGAAAACCGCCAGCCCCTTCTGGCGATGAATTTCTGCATCTCGCTCGCCGGCACCTTCCCGTCCTTCGACTGATGACGCAGCAAATCAGTGTTGCCGGAACCGGTGTTTCCCCGGTTCCGGTTCTGGTTCTGTCCGCCGATCTGGTCGGGCGGGGCCTGTCGCTGCGCCGCGAAGTCGAGACCGACGTTGATTTCCTGCGCCGGCTCTATATCTCGTTGCGCTGGGATGAACTGGTGAATGTCGAATGGCCCAAGGACCAGAAGATCGCCTTTCTTGAAAGCCAGTTCGACAGCCAGCGTATTCATTATGGCAAATACTATTCGCAAGGCGACTTTGCGATCATCGAACGGCATGGCGAGGCTATCGGCCGTCTCTATCTGTTCCGCTCCCCGAGTGAGATTCGCATTGTCGATATCGGCCTGTTGCCCGAATGGCGCGGCCAGGGCCTGGGGACGCTGCTGCTGAATTCGGTGCTCGCCGAAGGCCAAGCCGCAGGCCGCAAGGTCAGCATCAATGTCGAAGTATTCAACCCCGCCCGCCGCCTGTACGACCGACTCGGCTTTCGCGAGGTCGAGCAGTCGGGGCCGTATTGGCTGATGGAATGGACGGGGGCGTCAAAGTAACCGAATTATTTGTTCGTCATGGCCGGGCTTGTCCCGGCCATCCACGCCGTACCACAAAGTCAGCGCTGGAGAGGCGGATGGACGTGGATGCCCGGAACAAGTCCGGGCATGACGCAAAAAGAAGTTGGTGCGGTTGTTTCAGTGCGTCTTGCTAATTAAACACCGCCTGATACGTATAGCTGCCATCCTGATTACGACCAACGGGAACCAGGAACATTTCCACATCCCAGCCTGATACATGGCGCAACGGGTAGATTCGTTGCGGGCAATAGATGTCCTTGGTGCCGTCGAAGAACAGCGAGAACGGCTCACGGGTCTGACCGGGGAAGTTGCTGGATTTTTCCGCCTTTACCCTGGTCAGCGTCAGATCCAGCGTGGTGGCTTCGTCCACCAGCATCTGAAAGGCGTCGCCCTGCTTGTCGGCGAAATCGTCAATGGTAAGAACGGTCATGGTATCCCGGCTGCGGTTGGAAGTGCGGTCCGCAGTGTGCCACGCCAGGACGGCGCTGCCAATCACCCGAGATGCACGGTGGGCGAGACGTCGCCGAATTCCTTCAGAACCTTGTCGCTGGTGGCGTCGACTTCGTACAGCTTGACGTCGTAGCCCCACAGATTGGCCAGATGGCGCAGCACCGCGCGCGTTTCCTTTTCATCCAGCAGAATGCCGTTGTGCACCCGGTGATGCAGGATCAGCTTGCGGTCGCCGAACAGATCGACGTCGACGATCTGGATATCGGGCTCGTGATGGGCCAGATCGTGCTGTCGGGCCAGCGACTTGCGCACGGTCTGATAGCCCTGTTCGTTGTGGATGGCCGACACTTCCAGATGCGGTTGCTCCGGGTCGTCGTGGATGTGGAACAGGCGCATCTTGCGGATCAGGGTAGGCGACAGGTATTGCAGGATGAAGCTCTCATCGCGATAGTTGGCCCAGGCCTCGCGCAGCACCCCCCAGGGATCGCCGCAGCCGGCGAACAGGGGGAACCAGTCGCGATCCTCGGCGGTGGGGTCGATGCAGATGCGGCGGATGTCCTGCATCATTTCGAACCCCAGCGTATAGGGGTTGAGCCCGGCATAGCGCGGGTCGTCGAATCCGGGCTGGAATACCACGCTGGTGTGGGAATGCAGGAACTCGAGCATGGCTCCGTCGGACAGCATGCCCTTTTCGTACAGGCGGTTCATGATGTGATAATGCGTCGTGGTGGCACAGCCTTCGTTCATCACCTTGGTCTGTTTCTGCGGATAGAAGTATTGTGACAGGTGGCGGACGATGCGCAGAATCTCGCGCTGCCACGACTGCAACCGCGGCCCTTTCTTTTCGAGAAAATACAGGATGTTCTCTTCCGGCAGGGCGAGCAGCCGGCGGCGGTCGATCACGTCCTTGCCGGCGCCGATCACGTCGGCCTGACGCGGCACGGTGCGCCACAGGTCATTGTACATCTGCTCTTCATAGGTGCGGCGATCGGTCTCGCGTTTTTGCTCTTCGCGCAGATTGAGCGGACGCTTGCGCGGGTAGCGATGGACGCCGTGGCTCATCAGCGCATGGGCGGCGTCGACCACCCGCTCGACCGCCGCCTGACCGTGCTTTTCCTCGCAATGGCTGATGTAGCTCTTGGCGAATTCCAGGTAATCGAGGATACCCTCGGCGTCGGTCCATTGCTTGAACAGGGTGTTGTTCTTGAAGAAGTGATTGTGGCCGAAGGCGGCATGAGCGATGACCAGCGCCTGCATGGTCATGGTGTTCTCTTCCATGATGTAGCTGATGCAGGGGCTGGAATTGATGACGATCTCATAGGCCAGGCCGCGCAGGCCCTTGCGATACAGCACCTCGTCGCGGGCGAAATGCTTGCCGAAGGACCAGTGCTTGTACATCAGCGGCAGGCCGATCGAGGAATAGGCGTCGAGCATCTGCTCGGCCGAGATGACCTCGATCTGGTTGGGGTAGATGTCCAGGCCGAGTTCCTTGAAGGCGATCTCTTCGATGGCGTCATAGGCGTGCTTGATCTTGTCATAGTCCCAGTCGGCACCGTCGAAGAGCAGGCTGTCGGTTCGGCTGGTCATCGGCATCTGTCCCTCAAAAAGAGAAGGCATCGTAAAAATTATTCACCACGAAGGCACGAAGGACACGAAGTCTTAGTTGTCATTCCCGCGAAAGCGGGAATCCATGCAGCTTCAACGTCTGGCATGGCGGAACCGCAGCATGGATCCCCGCTTTCGCGCTAAAGTATGTACATATCTCGCAACCGCAAATGAAAAAGGAGTCGTCATTCCCGCGAAAGCGGGAATCCATGCGATGTTTGGGCACAGGACGGCGGAGAAAAGGGCGCCCTTTGCCTTCGCTATTGC
>Ga0209515_10001505_pt1 | contig 38733 bp, 34 predicted proteins | sample Subgroupgradi54m_FD_187454 | JGI IMG/M metagenome (GOLD analysis project Ga0209515, IMG submission 187454) | Subsurface groundwater microbial communities from S. Glens Falls, New York, USA - GMW60B uncontaminated upgradient, 5.4 m (SPAdes)... ... | reverse complement strand
GACCGCAGTCACGTCGGCGCCCGCGGCCGCGAGCGCCAGCGCGCTGCCCGACGGCCCCGAGGCCAGCTCGAGCACGCGTGCGCCCGGCGCGATGCGCGGGCGCAGCTCGGTCACGATCGGATGCGGCAGGAATCCCGGCGCCGCCGCCGCGAAACGCTGGTTCCATTTCTCGCGCTCGTTCACAGCGTCTCGTTCACAGCGTCTCGCTCACAGCGGCGCGATGGCCAGGTTGTCGAACCACAGGTCCGACTCCCAGTCGGAGAAGGCGAAGTACGCGTGCCCGTCGCCTTGCAGCGGCTGCGCGTCGTCGAGCGACAGGAAGGGCTTCTCCATGTCGTCGATGAACCAGTCGATGTGCCCGCCCTTGCGCACGATCTTCCAGTGGTACATCTTGCCCGGCACGACCTTCACGTCGGTGCGCTTGGCCACGTCGCTGCCGTGCTCGCTCAGCCGCGCAATCACCGACTGCGAGTTGCCCCAGCCGCCGAAGATGAACACATAGCCGGTCGACGTGTACTGGATCTTCTCGTTCGAAGGCGCGTGGTGCTCACCGTCGCCCCAGGCCTCGATCTTGATGTCGCCCGACGGTGACGTGGATTTCACATCCAGCTCGATGACCGCGTCGCGCGGCATCTTCTTGAGCAGCCACAGGGGATGGTTGTAGCCATTCGACACGTTCATCTGCCCGCCGGTGATGCGGTAGGCGTCGGGCGCCGTGGGCAGGTAGTCGCCGCCCACGGCGGCGCGCTCGAAGTCGTCCTTCCACGCCGTGGTGATGGGCGGGCGGGGCGTGTCCTTGCACGCGGCGAACGGCAGCGAAAGCAGCAACAGAACCAGGACCAGGACAAGCGGCTTCATCGCCGCGAAAACCTAACACGAGCCCGCCGTCTCACCAGCCCGCCGTCTCACGAGCCTGCCGTCTCACCAGCCCGCCGTCTCATGAGCCTGCCGTCTCACCAGCCCGCCGTCTCACCAGCCCAGCGTGGCCAGCTCCTCCGCATACCGGCGCAGCTCGTCGCCGTGCTCGAGCGCGTCCACCAGGGTGCGCGCGCTCGCCAGCGCCGCGACCGCGTCGGGCCGCGCCGCCGCCTCGATCGTCCCCAGCGCGGACAGGTGCGCCGACACCGCCGCAGCCGCGCCGCCCAGCGCGGCGAAGATCGCCTCGGGCAGCGCCAGCTCGCCCTCGACGCGGCGCCCGGCGAAGAGCGCCTCCTGCGACCAGGGCAGCCGCCCGGTCAGGCATTCGAACAGCACCACCGCCGCCGCCCACACGTCGGCCGCGGGCGTCGCGTCGCTGCCCCGGCGCTGCTCGGGCGCCATGTACGCCAGCGTGCCCACCGGCTCGCGCCCCGACGCGCGCCGATCCGCGCCCGCCAGGTGGGCGACGCCGAAATCGGTCAGCACCAGCTCGGTCTCGCCGCTGGCGCGCCGGAACAACAAGTTGGCCGGCTTGAGATCGCGGTGCACCACGCCGCGCGCGTGCGCCGCCGCCAGCGCCGAGCACAGCTCGACGTGTCGCTCGAGCGCCTCGAGCGGCGGCAGCGGCCCGCCGGCCAGACGCTGCCTGAGCGTGCCACCCGCGGCGTGCTCCATGACGATGCGGCTCGACGACTCGTCGAGATCCAGGATGGCGATGATGCCGGGGTGACGCAGCGCCGCGGCCACGCGCGCCTCGACGAAGAAGCGCGCGCGCGCGTCCGCCGTGGCCGCCGCCGCCAGGTGCGGATGCAGCAGCTTGACCGCCACCTCGCGCTCGAGCTCGACGTCGCGCGCCAGGTAGACCACGCCCGACGCGCCCCGGCCCAGCTGGCGCACCAGCTGGTAGCGCGCCGAGCGCACGCCGCCGCCTTCCACGCCCGCGATGGTGTCGCCGGTGGCTGCGGGCGCCGCTGCCGACGCGCCCAGCTCGGCGCGGATGGCCAGCGCACGCACGCGCGCATTGGGAAAGTCCAGGTCGAGGGCGAGCACGGCCTCCAGGCAGCGCAGCGCGCCGCGCAGGTCGCCCTCGCGGCGGTGGTGATCGGCGAGCAGGAAGCTGGCGCGCGCCGCGTACGGCGCGGAAGCCGCGAGCGTTTCCAGCACCGGCAGGGCCTCGCGCAGCTCGCCGCGATCGGCGCGCCGCTCGCACGCGCGCCAGGCCAGCTCGGCGGCCAGCTCGGGCGCGACCGCCTCGTGGGCGCGCGACAGCTTGTCCAGCCACTCGATGGCCAGGCGCTCGTGCCCGTCGCTGACCAGGGCCTGCAGGCGTGGCCACAGCTCGGCGGCCACCACCGGCGTGCCCGCCGCCGCCGCGGTGACCGCGTCGGCCAGCCAGGCCTCTTCCTTCCAGGTCGCGCTCCGCCGCGGCGGCAGCACGGCGGGCTCGGCGGCCGCGGCCTCGTCGTCCGTCTCCGCCAGCCGCTTGCCGCCGAACCAGCGCCTGAAGCGATCGCCCAGCGTCACACCACCTCCACCTCGACGTCGTCGACCACGACGACGTCCTGGCGCACCAGCTGCACCGCGCCGCGCGCGATGCGCACGCCGTTCAGGCGAATGGGTCGGCCGCCCTCGGCTTCCAGGTAGGGCCGGCCGTCGCGGAAGTGCAGCGCCGCGCGCATGCCGGTGGCGTCCGCGAGCGCGACCTTGGCGCCCGGACGCACGACCAGCGCGGTGACACCCTTGTCGAGGCCACGCGCGACTTCCAGCCGCAGCGCCGTGCCGCCCGCGTCGACCACCGTGTAGCTGACGGCACACTCCTCGCCCAGGCCGAGCTGCCCGTTGCCCTCGAGCGGCAGCTCGCCTGCGACCAGCATGCCGCCCAGCAAGGTGCCATTCCTCGACCCCGCGTCGCGCACGCGAAAGCCGCTCGCGTCGGCGACGATCTCGGCGTGCGTGCGCGACACGCCGCCCGAGCGCAGCGACAGATCGCACGTGGCGTCACGTCCCAGCGAGGCCACACCGCGCCCGACCAGCACGCACAGCCGGCCGCCCGGGCGCGCCGCCAGCGCCACCCGCCCGTCGGCGAGGCGGCGTGCGTCCAGCTCGCCCAGCAGGCGCCGGTACTCACCCTTGTCCTCGGCCACGTCGACGCAGCGCTGCAGCGCCGAGCGCGCCGACTCGCGGTCGCCACCCTTCCAGTGCAGCTCGTACTCCTCGAATGCTTCCTTCAGGCGGCGCGTGCCGCGCGCCTTCTTCTCGTCGCGCGCCAGTGCCTGCTCCATGCGGTCGACCAGGCCGCCCTTCTCGAACGAGCGCGCCGCCGCGTCGTCGTCGCCGGCGTGCTCCCAGGCGCCGCCCGCGTCGCCGTGCTCGCCCGCCAGGTCGAAGAGCCCGGCGGCCTCGCGCACCGCGGCGCGATCCTTCTCGGTGGCCACGCCCTCGGCGTGGGCGCGGCCCATGAGCGCGGTGGCCAGCGCACGCGCGGCGCGCTTCCTCACGCCGGTCTCCTCGGGCGCCCAGCGCAGCGCGTCGCGCAGCGCGCCGATCTCGGTGCCACGATCGCTGGCCCGCTCCGCGCGCAGGAGGTGCATCTCGGCCACCTTCTCCGGTTCCTCGGCCAGCGCCCAGTGACGCGCAGCCTCGGAATAGTCGCCCGCGGCCTCCGCCGCGATCGCCCTCCGTTCGTCGCCACCTCCGCCGAAGAGGCGTTTGAAGAGCCCCACGATCGGCATGCTACCATTTGCCGCTCGGATGCTCGAACGGGTCGCGCAAGGACAGACACGCTTCAATACTCCCGGCATCTCCGTCGACGGCCGCGGCGTGGCGCTGGGCCGCCTGGGCGCGCTGCTCTTCCCCTCGCTCGACGGCGTGGTCGGCTGGCTGCGCCTGTACAGCGCCGAGGCGGGGCTGGAGGATCTGCTCGCCGAGCTGGCCATCCTGCGCGTGCGCGATCGCCTGAAGGGGCGCGCCTTCCTGGTGCTCCTGCCCGCGGCCAGCTCGTACGTCATGGATCGCGCCGCCCGCTGCGCGCGGCTGTGGGGCGGCGCCGCCTTCACCGGGACGACCAAGCACTTCGTCCGCTACCGTGACGATCGTTCGCCCTACGGCTGGGACGTCGCCCAGGCCGTGCTGGGTGAGGGCGATCACGTGCTGCACGGCGAGGACGGCTCGCAGGGCTACGCCACCGAGGGCACCATCGATCTGCGCTCGCTGGTGTTCCGCCTGTCCCTGCAGCGCGTGCCGGGCGCCGAGCGCCTCGACGCCGAGGCGCGCGCGTCGCTCATCCTGACCGTGCCGCCCGGGCTGGCCAAGGGCATCATCCGCTACCTGTGGAAGAACCGCGTGGTCACGCAGGTGGCCAACGTCACGCTGGCGCAGCGCTCCGAGTTCGCCAGCGGCGCGCCCGACGGCTACCTGTTCGCGCGTGTGACCGACCTGCCCGAGCGCATCCTCGAGGGCTTCCGCGGCACGCCCGGGCTGACCATCTACCGGCCCATCAGCGACAGCCTGGGCATCGAGATCGGCTACCGCCACCCCATCGAGCTGAGCTCGTGCCTGTCGCTGTTCGAGGCCGGCAAGGTCTACCTGTTCTCCGGTCAGCGCGACACCGTCGACATCATCGCCGGGCCGGTCGAGCTGGTCGACGCCTCGCACCTGACCCAGATCGGCCTGCACCCCGAGGCCATCGGCGAGCGACGCGGCGCCGCGTCACCGACGCAGAACGTCGACATCCCGCTCAAGCTGGCGCCCTCGATGCAGCCGCCCGGGCGCGTCATCGGCACGCTCATCGACGGCAAGGACGCCATGCGGCTCAAGCAGCTGGTGTACCTCTTGCCACCGTCGATGCTGCGCGGCCACCGCGTGGTGGTCACCGAGCGCGGCATCCTGGTGGTCGCCGGGCAGAACGTGGATCTGATACCACTTGGCACGCTGCTGGCCGAGCTGACGCCCGGGCTGCTCCTGCCCCTGGGCATGGATCTGGTGCCACGCGTCGCGCCCGACGTGCTGGCCAGTGCGCTCGGCCACGGCCCCGGCCGCTTCACCGTCTTCCCCCACGAGGGCGGCCCGTTCCACGTGGCCGAGTCGTCGCTGCAGCCGCTCGAGCGGCGCACGCTCGCCGCGCTCAACGCGCCCGCGGTGGCGCCCGCGGATCTGTCGCTCGACGTGCCCCTGGGCGAGCCGCGCGTGGTCAACGACGCGGTCGGCGCCTTCGCCCTGTGGGGCTTCCCCGCGCCGCCCAAGCCTCCCGCCGAGAAGTAGATGAAGGACGTCACCGCCTTCCTGACCGACTTCGTCACGCCCCTGCTGACTGGCGGCGAGCTGCGCATCGGCCGCGCCATCGACGCCATGCGCGCCAAGCAGTTCGCCGACGCCGCCGAGTCGGGCGCGCTGGCCGGCGACACCGCCGACATCGACGCCGCACGCGCCGCCGTCGTCGCCCAGATCGTGGTGCGTCCGCCCACCCTCGAGCTGGGCGTCGACGAGATGCGCCTGTGCATCGCGCTCTACAATGCGCTCGCGCTCGCGCACCCCGACCTGGAGGGCTGGACCACGCGCAGCGGCAAGCGGCCGCTCGTGCTCGAGGTCTCCCTGGCCCTGGCGCAGCTGCCGCTCGCGCTCACCCGCCCGGCGCTGCTGGCGCGTCACACCATGCTGGCGCGGCTGCACGCGGCCCACCGCCAGGACGTGCGCGTGCAGTGGTGGACCGGCCACGCCGAGTTCAAGGGTCGCAAGCCACCGCCGCGCCTGACCGCCTGGGGCGGCCTGCGCCGCGTGCGCGTCGAGAACGAGACCGTGCCGCTCGCCGAGCTGCTCGGCTTCGAGGAGGGCCAGCGACTGCTCGCGGCGCTCTACGAGGCCTCGCCACTCACCGACATCCTGGTGCCCGAGCGCAGCGCGCCCGGCTTCAGCTGGGCCTCGGCCGGGGTGGTCGCCATCCTGCGCGACGCCGAGCTGGCCCGCTTCGTCGCGCACAGCTGGATCACACCCGAGCGCGCGCAAGCGGCGCTGCCTGCCGCGGCCGCCGCGTGGGAGCGCATGCTCAGCCAGGCGGTCGACATCCCGCACGTGCGTGCGGTGACCGCCTTTCTCACCCATGTCGGCGTGCTCGCCTCGCTGGCCGAGGCGCCGCTCGCCGCCGAGCACGCGCGCGACGCCGCCAGCGTCGGGTTGTTCTGGGCCTTGCCCGAGCTTGCCGCCCGCGTCGCGCCCGAGCTGGCCTGGCCGCCCGGCCTGGAGCGCACCTCGACGCACGCCGGTCGCTGGGGCGCGCTGCGCATGCGCGGCCTGTCCATGCTCGGGCCCAGTGCCGACAAGGTCACAGCCATGCTAGGCACGCGCTTGAATCCTTGATCCCGGGGGCGTGAGCACCCTGCTACGATACCGATGTCCATGGAGAACCGACCCGTACCGCCGCCCACGCCTCTGGACCCGGCGCGCGAAGCCGCTCAGATCGGCGCGCGCTTCCAGGAAGCGGCACGTGTGCTCAACAGCGCCTTCCTCGACAAGCAGGAGATCATTCGACTCTTGCTGGTCTCGGTGATCGCGGGCGAGCACATGCTCATTGTCGGACCGCCCGGTACGGCCAAGAGCGCGCTCGTGCGCATGTTCACCAGGCTCATCGACGCCAGCTACTTCGAGTACCTGCTGACCCGCTTCACCGAGCCCAACGAGCTGTTCGGGCCGGTCGACATCAAGCAGTTCCGCGAGGGTACGTACACCCGCCGCACCGAGAAGATGCTGCCCGAGTCGGAGATCGTCTTCCTCGACGAGATCTTCAAGTCCAACTCCGCCATCCTGAACTCGCTGTTGACGATCCTCAACGAGCGCCGCTTCGCCAACGGTGCCGAGGTGCGCAAGGTCCCGCTCATGTCGCTGTTCGGCGCCTCCAACGAGGTGCCCAACGACGAGAATCTGTCGGCCATCTTCGATCGCTTTCTCATCCGCGCGCTGTCGGACAACCTGGACAGCTACCACTTCCACGCGCTCATCCAGAAGGGCATCGCCAACGAGGTGGTGCAGATCACCGGTCGCTCGCCGGTGGCGCAGCCGGTCTTCCGCGCCGCCGACCTGCATCGCATCCACACCCACTTCGACAAGTGGCTCAACTTCTCGGAAGACTTCCTGGCCAAGTACAAGGGCCTCATCTTCCAGATCCGCTCGGAGGGCATCACCGTCTCCGACCGGCGCGTGGTCAAGCTGCTCAAGCTGTTCGCGGCCTCGGCCCTGTTCGACGGGCGCACCCAGACGAACGACGGCGATTTCTTCGTCCTCAAGCACATCTGGAACAACCTCGACCAGGTCGAGCTTTTGGAGGAGATCGTCAACCCGGTGGTCGACGCCTACTTCCGCGACCGGCCGGAGGAGCGACGCTTCCTCGGCCCGCAGGCCGGCCTCGACGAGCTGCTGGCCGAGCTCAAGATGATCCGCGAGCTGCTGACCTCGGGAGTCGAGCTCTCCGACATCCAGCTGTTCTCGCAGCTCAAGAACTTGAACGAGATCAAGGCAGCGCTGCAGGCGATCGGTAACGACACCGCGCGGCGCATGCTCGGCGAGGTCGACCAGCTGCTCGAGACCGTCTTCGCCTCGTCGAAGTTCGGAGCCTGACAAAGGACGACAATGCCGCTGCGTGTGGCCATCTTCGACGACGTCCTCGCGGCCCGCCGCGAGGTCTTCCATATCCCCGGGCTCGACGTCGGCGTGTACGGCGACGCTGACGACGTGTGCCTGATCTGCAGCGGCGAGCGTGCGCCCGACGTGGTCTGCATGGACTATGCGATGGGTCCTCAGCACGCCAACGGCGCGGACGCGATCCGCGCGGTGCGCACGGTCGGCTTCGCCGGCAAGATCGTCGCCATGTCGAGCGACCCGGCCGCCAACGCCGCCATGGTCGCCGCGGGCGCCAACGAGTCGCTGCTGCAGAAGTCGATGCTGCGCTCGTACCTGGTCGCCCTGGGCGCCGGCCGCCTGGGCGAGAAGGCCGCGGCCGAGGAGCACGAGAAACAGAAGGGCTTTGTCGCCCTGCCCCTGCTCTACATGGTCGGCGCGCTGGCGTCGATGGCCTGGGGTGCGCTCCTGCTCGGGCCGCTCGGGCACGAGCCGCGCTACCACGGCGACTATGTACGCCTGGCCGTGCGCGTCCTGCCGCAGGGCGCGCCACCCTCGCTCATCGATCGTGCGCCCACGCCCGCGGAGGCGGTCAGCGTGTGGGGCGCCAAGGGCAAGGGCAAGGCCTTCGACATGCTCGCCGGCGACGCGCACCTGGGCGACGCGCGCTTCCAGGCCGCGGGCCATGGCCAGCGCTGGCTCGTCGAGGCCGCGGGCGCGACCACCTGGCACGTGGGCGCCGGACCGTCGAAGCGGCTGCGCTTCCCTGAAGAGATCCCGGCCGGGCAGGGCCTGCCCGCGTTCCTCGACACCCGCTACGTCGCGCGCAGCCAGCGGGTGGTCGAAGGGCAGTACCTGTGGGTGGTCGGCTTCGTGCACGACAACGAGGGCGTGCCCACGCTGCTGGCGAGCGAGATCAGCGACGGGCAACAGGCCGACGTCCTCGGTCCGCTCGAGGTCGGGCGACCGGGCGTGCAGGGCGGCGGCCTGGCCTTGCTCGGGCTGGGCGCGCTGCTGCTGGGCGCCGCGTCGCGGAGCTAGCGAGGGTCGCCGACGTGGCCATTCCTGCCGAGCGCCGCCGCAGCCACCTGGCCCGCCAGGTGGGCACGCTGGTGCTCTCGCACGTGCGTCTGGACAACCCCATGGCGCCGGTGCGCGCTGCCACCTGGCACAACGTGCTCACGCGCATGGGCCTGCACCTGCCGCTGTTCGTGGTCCACGACCTGGGCATCCTCTTGACTGCCCCGCGCGGCGCGGGCGGCTGGACCCTGGGCCCGCGCAAGGATCTGCTCTACCGCGTCGGCGTGCCCGCCGCGGTGCAGCCGCTGCTCACGCGCTACCAGGCGCTGCTGACCGACATCGCGCGCTCCGAGGTGACCGAGAAGTCGTCGGGCTGGCGCCTGCGCGACGAGCTGGTCGCGCTGCTCATCTCGCGCGTGCTGGGCGACGCCTACAACCAGTGGCAGAACCCGGCCAAGGCCGCGGGCGGCGGCGAGCTGCCGCTCGAGCCGGGGCTGTACGCCGACGCCGATCCGGCGGCGCACTTCGCCGATTTCGACCCGGCGCCCTTGTGGAGCTTCCTGACCCTGCTCGGGCAGCAGTCGTGGCACATCTACACCTCGGTCGAGCAGATCGACCTCGACACGCTGCGTCTGCTCGGCCTGTTCCGCGAGCGCGCCGAGGGCGGCGAGGGCGGCGGCACCATGGCAGGCGGGCTCGACCTGGCCGAGCTGTACCAGGTGCTGCGCTCGTCGGAGGCCAACGACGTGGTCAACTTCTCGCTCGAGCTCCTGCCCTCGGTGCTCGAGACCAAGCGGGCCTCGGGCGCGCAGACCTTCGCCGTCGACGGCTACGCCTCGCTGGAGCGGCGCGGCAACCTCGATTCACTGGTGCTGTCGGAGTTCGCCTACGACGACGAGCTGTTCGACCGCAAGGTCATCGACCACGAGCTCTACTACTACGGCCACGAGCGCCAGCGCGAGGAGGAGCGGCGGCTGCAGTACATCCTGGTCGACGCGTCGGCATCGATGCGCGGGCAGCGGCAGACCTTCGCGCGCGGCCTGGCGCTGACGCTCATCAAGAAGCTGGGCCTGCAGGGCGACGAGATCTGGCTGCGCTTCTTCGACTCGCGCCTCTACGACGTGGTCAAGGTGGCGCGCTCGGGCGCGTTCAGCGTGCCCTACCTGCTGACCTTCCGCTCGGAGCGCGGGCGCAACTACGGCAAGGTGTTCCGCCAGCTGCTGCTCGAGCTGTCGCGCCTGCGCCGCGAGGCACGCCGGCGCGTCGTGCTGTACATCATCACGCACGGCCAGTGTCACATCCCGGTCGAGCTGGCCGCGCAGATGCGCACGTTCGCGCACCTGTTCGGCATCATCATCTTGCCCTCGCAGGAGGTCGAGCTCGACTACCTGCAGCACTTCGACCAGCACCAGATCGTCTCGGCGGAGGCGCTGGCGTCGAAGGAAGGCCGCAAGGACCGCGCGCTCGACATCGTCAACTCCGCCGGTCGCGACGAAGATTGAGACGCACCATGGCCGACGAGTTCTTCTCCATCGAGAACGCGGTCACGGCGGCGGAGAACGCGGTCGCGCGCGGCCGCTACGCCGACGCGGTGGTGCACTACCGCATGCTGGCGGCGCAGACCCACGTGGTCGACTACGAGTACGACGAGTGGCTGCGCCGGCTCGCGGATGTGTACGGTCGTCTCGGTCGGCGGCGCGAGGCCGGCTGGGTGCATCTCTACCTGCACTACTTCGACATGGCGCTGGCGGCGTTCTCGGGCGCCGAGCTGGCCGGCGATCGCGGCCGCGCCCTGCAGCTGCAGAAGCGCTGGGTCGAGGCGGGCATGGCCTATCTCGAGGCCAAGCTGCCCGTGCAGGCGGCGGTGGCCTTCGAGGAAGCCGGCGATCCGGCGCGCGCGCGCGAGCTGTGGGCCTCGCTCTTGTCCAGCCGCGGCGGCCTGCGCGATCGTCCCTACGAGAAGGCGCTGGCGCACTTCAACCTGGGCATGGCGGTCAGGCGCTCGGGCGGCGCCGACGCCGCGCGCCACCTGGTCGAGGCGCAGCGCGTGCTCGAGCAGGTCGCCGACGACTTCGAGACCCGCGGCGAGCGCGAGCGCGCCTTCGACTGCTACCTGATCCTCTTGCAGCTGGGCCGGCAATCGGGCCAGTTCGAGAACCTGGCCGAAGGCTACCTGAACTGCATTCGCGTGCTGCGCGAGGACGGCCTCAAGTTCTACGTGCTCCAGTTCTACGAGGACTTCGTCAAGCTGTCGCTGACGCAGAACGAGTTCCACGCCGCGGCGACGCTCTACCGCGAGGCCGCCGACTACAGCGTGCGCGTGGGCCTGCCTTACCACCGCCACTACCTGCGCCGCGGCGCCGACACCTGGTGGCGCGCGGCCGCGCAGGCGACCCAGAATGGCGGGCCGCTCGAGCTGGCCGAGAATGCCTATCTGGCCGCGGTCGACTGCTCGTCCTCGATTGGCGACTTCGCGCGCGTGCGCGAGACCTACACCCGCCTGTCGGCGCTCGAGCTGGGCGAGAAGAAGCAGAAGCGCTACGCCGCCATCGCCGCGCGCTACGCCAGCGCGCCCGAGGGCAACGCGCCCGCGCCCGAGTTCCCCGAGTACCTGCGCCAGCCGCACGCGTACACCGACATCTGGTTCGTCGATCTGGTCGAATGGGAGATGGACGGCGATCCCGAGCTGGTCGCGGCGTCGATCGTCGGCGATCTGCGCTTCCCCGATGGTTTCCGGCGGCGCGCGCTCAACGTGATCCTGTCCATGTCGGATGCGCGCCACGCCAACACCGCGGGACGACCCGAGACGCTCATGCGCGTGGCCGAGGCGCTGGGCGAGCTGCAGTCGTACGCGGCGCTGCGTCCGCTCGAGAAGCTGTACGAGTCGAGCGACGCGGGCGTGCGCCGCGCCGCGGTGCGCGCCCTGCGCTACCTGCACTTCAAGCGTTCCTTCGTGCTGATCTCCAAGGCGCTCGCCGATCGCGAGCCGGCGGTCAGGGAAGCCGCGACCGCCGCGCTCGCCAACCTTCACTTTCCCCACGCCTTCCACCCGCTCGCGCGCATCTTCCGCGAGTCGACCGATGCCAAGGTCAAGCAGACCGCGCTCGAGGCCATCGGCAAGATCGGCTCGATCGAGGCCGGCGAGCTGCTGCTGCAGGTCCTGCGTCACGAGGGCGAGGGCCTGCGCGGCGTGGCCCGCAAGGCGCTCTTGCAGCTCGACAATCCCGACGTCGTGCCCATCGTCAAGCAGATCGCCGAGATCGAGCAGAACGTCGAGGTCAGGAAGATCCTCGACGAGATCCTGGGCCGGGTGAGGCGGAGGTAGCCCCATGGACACGGTGAATCAGGCGCTGGCCATGCTCGCGCGCGAGCAGGTGATGACGCTCGTGCCGGTGGCCGGCTCGACGCTGCGCTCGCTGGTCACCGAGATCACGGGCGGCCCGGTGCGCGGCAGCTGGTGGGGACATCCCAAGGGCAAGCTGATCTACAGGATCGCCGAGGGCCTGGAGGAGTCGGGCCAGGTGCTCACCACCAAGCTGGTCGAGGGCAAGGTCACCTTCGTGCACCGCGTGCTGTGGCCCAGCTTGCTGCGCGTGACCACCGACGCGTCGTGGCGCCGCGGCGCCGCGCACGGCCTGGCCGCGCCGGCGAAGACGCTGCTCGACGAGGTGCAGTCGTGTGGCCGCGTGCGCATGGACGGACGCAGCGAGGACGCGGCGCGCAAGCAGCTCGAGGCGCGCCACCTGGTCGTGGGCAGCTCGGAGCACACCGAGCGCGGCGCCCATGCCGCCGTGCTGACCTCGTGGGAGGCCTGGGCGGCGAGCGCGGGCACCCAGGCGGCGAGCGGGTCGGTCGACGACGCCAGGGCGACGCTCGCCGCGGCGGGGTTGAAGCTCGCCTGATCGTCTCGTCTCGCCTGCTCTCGTCTGACAGGACCTGCGTGGGTTCGAGTTGATCGAACGCGGCGGCGGGCCTAGACCTGAGGCATGGGCAATCCGTCGGATCCGACGAATCTGTATCTGGCCCGCCGCGACCAGATGTTCCCTCGGCTGACCAGGGCGCAGATCGATCGCGTGGCCGTACATGGCAAGCGCAGGGTCATCACCGCCGGTGAGCTGCTCATCGATCGCGGCGATCCGGCGCCCGATCTGTTCGTCGTCATCGAGGGCGCCATCGAGATCGTGCGGCCCAACGGCGACCTCGAGGAACCCATCACCGTCCACCATGCGGGCGAGTTCCTCGGGGACATGAGCCTGCTCACCGGGCAGCCCAGCCTGGGTCGGGCCCGGGTCGCCGAGTCGGGCTCGGTGCTGGTGGTGCCGCGCGAGCAGCTGCGCGCGCTGGTTCACCGCGATGCCGAGCTGAGCGAGATCCTGATGCGCGCCTTCATCTTGCGCCGCGTCGCCCTGGTCGCGAGCGGCGGCGGCGACATGGTGCTGGTGGGCTCGCGCTACTCCGCGAGCACGTTACATCTCAAGGAATTCCTCACCCGCAACGGACAGCCGTTCACCTACCAGGACCTCGAGAGCGATCCGGGCGTGCGCGCCACGCTCGAGCGCTTCCACGTCGGCGTCGACGAGGTGCCGGTGGTGCTGTGCGGAAGCGGCAAGGTGCTGCGCAACCCTTCCATCGAGACCCTGGCCAGGGACCTGGGGCTCAGCCTCGAGCTCGACGCACAGAAGACGCGCGACGTGCTGATCGTGGGCGCCGGGCCTGCCGGTCTGGCCGCCGCCGTCTACGCGGCGTCGGAGGGCCTCGACGTGCTGGTGCTGGAGAACACGGCGCCCGGCGGTCAGGCGGGCACGAGCTCGCACATCGAGAACTATCTCGGCTTTCCCACCGGCATCTCCGGGCAAGCGCTGGCCGGCCGCGCCTTCAGCCAGGCGGAGAAGTTCGGCGCCGAGATCGCCATCGGGCGCAGCGCGGTCGGCCTCGACACCAGCTCGCGACCGCTGCGCGTCACGCTCGCCAACGGCGAGAAGGTGCGCGCGCGCTCGGTGGTCATCGCCACCGGGGCGCAATACCGCAGGCCGAACCTGGCCGAGCTGGCTCGTTTCGAGGGCGCCGGCATCTTCTACAGCGCGACCCACCTCGAGGCGCAGCTGTGCAAGGACGAGGAGATCGTGGTCGTGGGTGGCGGCAACTCGGCCGGGCAGGCGGCGGTCTTTCTCGCCCAGAGCGCGGCGCAGGTGCACATGCTGGTGCGCGGCCCCGGCCTCGCCGACAGCATGTCGCAGTACCTCATCCAGCGCATCGAGGACTGCGGCAACCTGACCTTGCGGACGCGCACCCAGATCGAAGCCCTCGAGGGCAGCGAGAAGCTGGAACGGGTGCGCTGGCGCCAGCTCGACACCGGCGACTCGCAGATCCGTCCCATCGGCAGCGTCTTCCTGATGACCGGCGCCGACGCCAACTCCGCCTGGCTCAAGGGTTCGGTGGTCATGGACGAGAAGGACTTCATCAAGACGGGCGCCGAGCTCCTGCCCGAGGAGCTCGCCGGCGCGCGCTGGCCGCTGGCGCGCGCGCCCTACCTGCTCGAGACCAGCATCCCGGGCGTCTTCGCGGTCGGCGATGCGCGTTCGGGCAGCGTCAAGCGCGTGGCCTCGGCGGTGGGCGAGGGCTCGATCTGCGTCCAGCTGCTGCACCGGGCGCTGCTGGAGCTCTGACCTGCGCGCGCGTCAGGGAATGGGGCCGAGCTCCCAGGGCGGTGGCGTCATGCGTTCCTGCAGGTGATCGACGAAGGTCTTCACCTTGGGCGAGAGGAAGCGGGTGCTGGGATAGACCACGTGAACCGGGGTGATGGGCGCGTTCCAGTCGCGCAGCACGCGCTCCAGCCGGCGGGCACGCAGGGCCTCCACGCTGGTGGAGCTGGCGATGAGAGCGATGCCCAGACCGGCGATGGTCGCCGCGTGCAGGACGTCCATGTCGCTGACCAGCATGCGTGGGGCCACGGTGATCTGCGCCGACCGGTTCCCGCTCTCGAGGCGCAGGACGTTGGCATGGGGCCCGGAGCCGAAGAGCATGCAATCGTGCGCCGCGAGATCCTCGGGTGAGCGCGGACGTCCACGCCGCTTGAGGTACGCCGGCGCGGCGACCAGGAACCACCTCGCGTTGCCCAGGCTCCTGGCGATGAGCGTCGAGTCAGCCAGCGGGCCGGCGCGGATGCCCAGGTCGAAGCGCTCCTCCACCAGGTCGACGGTGCGTTCGGTGCAGAACAGCTCCAGGCGAACCTCGGGGTAACGCTGGAGAAAGTCGCTGACGATAGGGCCGAGGAAGGCGACGTTGACGGGCGCGGTCACCCGCAGGAGCCCGCGCGGGGTCTCCTGCAGGCTGCTCACGGCGCGCTCGGCGTCCTCGATCTCGGCCACGATGCGCGCGCCGTAGTCGTAGTAGGTCCGGCCCACGTCGGTGAGGCTGAGCTTGCGGGTGGTGCGCTGCAGCAGGCGCGACTTCAGGCGCTCCTCCAGCTCGGACACCTTCCTGCTGACGGTCGACTTGGGCATGCCCAGCACCGTCGCCGCGGTGGTGAAGCTGCCGGTCTGGACCACGCGTACGAAGACGAGGATTTCGTTGAGATCCACGTCTCATTGTTCCACGGATGGGACAGTGATTCCATATTTCGCCATCTAGTCCTACCAGCGGAACGGTCCCATCCTGTGGACAACGAAACGAGCGAGACGGAGGAAGCGACCATGACGACGAGCGACTGGAACATCGACACCGCCCACTCGGGCATCAACTTCTCCATCCGCCACATGGTGGTCGCCAAGGTGCGCGGCCGCTTCAGCAAGTTCACCGGCACGGTGAACCTGGACGACGCCGACTTCACCCGGTCGACCGTGGACGTGACCATCGATGCCTCCAGCATCGACACCGGCACGGCGCAGCGCGACGAGCACCTGAGGTCGGCCGACTTCTTCGACGTGGAGAAGTTTCCCCAGCTGCGCTTCCGCAGCTCGCGCATCGAGAAGCTCGACGAGACACGCTACCGCGTCATCGGCGAGCTCAGCATCCGCGACGTGACGCGCGAGGTGTCCCTCGACGTCGAGTACGGCGGCCGCGCCAAGGATCCGTGGGGCAACCAGCGCGTCGGATTCGCGGCCAGCACCGCGATCGAGCGCAAGGACTTCGGCCTCGAGTGGAATCAGGTGCTCGAGGCGGGCGGGGTCCTGGTCGGCGGTCGTGTCGACATCGAGCTCGAGGTGCAGGGAGTCAGGGCGGCGGCCGTGCAGGCTGCCTAGGCGCAATCAACCAGAGGCCTTCAATCAAGGCCAGACAGAGAAAGTGGGAGAGACCAAGTCATGCTGGCACATCAGTTCAAGCAACCCGTTCGCGAGATCGTGTACCGCACCAGCGGACACACGCACGGGGTCGTCACCCGGCTCATGAGCCCGTCCGACCTGGGCGAGCTCATCAAGCCCTTCGTGTTCCTCGACCTGGCCGCCTTCGACGGGCGGCTGGCGCCGGTCCCCATGGACTACGGCTGGCACCCGCACTCGGGCATCGCCACCGTGACCGTGATGCTCGAAGGATCGGTGCGCTACGCCGAGACGACCGGCCAGGAAGGCGTGCTGCCGCCGGGCAGCGTCGAGTTCATGCGCGCCAGCGGCGGTGTCTGGCACACCGGCGCGCCCGAGCCGGGGCGGGTGAGGGCCTTCCAGCTGTGGATCGCCCTGCCGCCCGAGCTGGAGAACGCGGCCAACGCCAGTCACTACGTCATGGCCAAGGACGTCCCCGAGGAGGGCCCGGCGCGCGTGATCCTGGGCTCGTACGGCCAGGCGAAGAGCCCGATCGCGGCACCGCCGATGACCTACCTCAGGGTCAGCTTGAAGGCGGGCGAGCGCTGGACCTACCAGCCGCCCGGCGGCCACACGGTGGCGTGGGTCGCGGTGAGCGAAGGCGTACTGCGCACGACCTCGTCGGCCATTCCGACCGGCGAGATCGCCATCTTCGCGCCCTCGGAGGAGCCGATCGACTTCGTGGCCCAGGGCGACACCGGGTTCGTGCTCGGCTCGGCGGCCAGGCATCCGCATGACCTGGTGCTGGGCAACTACTCGGTGCACACCAGTGCCGAGGCGCTGAACCAGGGCGAGGCCGAGATTCGCCGCATCGGGCAGAAGCTGCGCGCCAGCGGCACCCTGAGGCGCCAGTGACGAAGTGACCGTGGCCACGCCGGGCGCCGCCGGGGCGTGCGAGGATGAACGGATGATGGACCCTCGCCTCAAGTGGTGCGTCCTGGGTCCGGCGCTGCTGGCGCTGGCGTTCCTCTTCGCCGCCCCTGCGTGCGACGACGGCGGCGGCGGGCCCGAGTGCACGCCGGGCAAGGAGCCGATGCCCGGCTGCGGCATCAGCGACTGCCAGGCGGGACACAATACCTGCCAGGGCACGGTCTACGGCTGCGACGCGACCAGCCATGTGATCGAGCTGGGCGTCTGCGACCCTTCGCCGCACAACATCGACGCGGGCGGTTCGTGCCAGCCTGGCGTCGATCCGGTGCCCGGATGCGGCCAGTTCGACTGCCAGTTCGGCGGCGCGTGCGGAGGTCAGTTCTTCGTCTGCGACATGAGCGGCCACGTGCTCGCCTTCCCCTGCGAGATGGGCGGCGTCGTCGACGCCGCGGTTCCGGCCCCCGACGCCGCCGAGCCGTCTCCTGACGCTGACCTCGGCAGCGTCGACGCGTCGCCTCCCGACGCTGCGCCGCCCGAGTTGCCCTGAGAGCAGCGCCACCTTCGCCTGCCCACGGCATGCGTGCGTGCTCCGGCCTGCCTGGGGGAGCCCTCAGGAGCGAGCAGGCCCCAGGGGGCTGGAGCATGCAGATCCAAGCCCACGAAATCACTCGGGCATACATGTGAATACCGATGGCGCGTCCGTTGCAGCTTCTCGCGGCCATGAGCTCCTTCCTACGAATGCCCCTCATTGCTTCGCTCGCCCTCGTGGCCAGCGTGGCTAGCGCGGGGTGCATGGACCCCGGTTCTCTCGACGAACCTGTGGAGGAGGTGCAAGGCGGCCGAGCTCCGGTGACCTTGACGCTGTCGAACGTCAACATCACCTCGCTGCCGGGCGCCAGCGCCAACGCCGGAGCCGCGGGTGAGTTCATCGCCGGCGGCCTGCGCTTCGGGCGCAAGGGCGCACCCAATCTGAGCAACTCGCTGCTGTCAGCGGTCCCGGGCGCGCCCGCCAAGGTGCTGTTCGTGGGCCAGGCGGCGGCGTTCGACGAGGTCATCGTCGCCGTCAGGGGACGCTCCGGCTACTTCGTCGTGCCCGCGGCCGCGAACGCCATCGTGGGCCTGGACCTGATTGCCGCCACCGCAGGATTCGAGGGCAAGGTCACCGTGCTGGTGGCCACTCGCACGGCCGGCAAGCTGACCGCGCCCACCCAGCTCAAGCTGCTCATCGACAACCGCATCCACCTGTCGACCGGTGATCTCACCAACCACGACGACGATGGCTCGACCATCGCTGACCTGTTCGCCGGGTTCCTCGAGAAGACGCAGCCGGGCGTCGCCGAGCAGGTCATCGACTCCACCGACAACAACGAGGATGTGCAGGCCGACGGCATCAAGGGCGTCAAGGGTCCGGCCGACGGTGGCCACCGCGAGATCCTGTGGGACGGCGTGCCGCAGAAGTTCGTCAACCTGCCCGACTTCAGCCCCGATTTCTTCAACCGCCTCGATGACGGCGCGGTCGGCGTGCGCGCCGGCTGCGTCTTCACGCCCGTGAACGGGACCGGGCTGGAAGTGAACGACGCGCTCGACGGCGTCATCCCCGACCCCAACGCGCCGCCGCTCGGGCCCAATGAGGAGGCGCCGCTGGGCGGCGACTTCTCCAACATCAATCCCAAGTTCGCCGGCAACTTCCTGTCGCTCACGCAGAGCGCCGAGTTCGCGCCGCTCGGCACCGTCATCACCGACATCACCTTCAACGTCGCCGGCAGCAACACGCCGGGCGTGGTCCACGGCGTCGGCATCGTCTTCACCAGCGTCGACAGGTCGAACACCAGCTCGGTCGAGCTCTTCGACGAGCAGGGCAAGAGCATCATCAAGCTGTTCGCGCCCGCGGTCGACCGGGGTCCGTTCCCCTTCGAAGGCCTGGTCAATCCCGACCGCTTCCCCAACTCCTTCGTCGGCTTCATCGACTTCGACAAGCGCATCGCGCGGGCGCGCGTGATCTCGGGCGAGGTGCCCATCGACAAGGCCGCCGACGACCTGCCCAAGGGCAAGCGCGACGTGGCCGCGTTCGATGACGTCTACTACACCGAGCCGCAGCCTTAGCTACCGCACCCCCGCCACATGCCGGATCGCGTCCGCGATATCGCCCGGCACTTCCTCCTGCAGAAAATGACCCGCCTGCGTGCGCGTCACGCGCGCGCGCGGCAGGAGGCGCTCGATGTGCGTGCGCACCTTGCCCAGCACCGGGTCGCGATCACCCCACACGATCGCCGCCGGTCCCTTGAACGACTCGATCACCGTCTGGCAGCGCGCGAGCGCGGGAATGGTCGCGTGCTCGAGCGAGTCGGGCACCATGCGTGCGAGCGCCAGCGGCGCGACGTTGTCGCGCATGCGGCGCAGCGGCCAGCGGTAGGCGCGCGCGACCTGGCCGCGGATGCTGCGCTTGTCGCCCTGGGCAGCCCAGAGCGCGCGCTGCGGTAGCTTGAGCGCGCGGAAGGCGAGGTCGCTCACCAGCGGCATGCGCGCGAACTTGTGGAAGCCGGTCGAGCGGAAGCCCGGCCGGGGCGGGCCGACCACGGTGTTGAGCAGCACCAGGCCGTGCAGGCGAGGGCGCTCGGCCAGCGCGTAGAGCCCGATCGGTCCGCCCCAGTCCTGTCCGACGAAGATGAGATCCTCGAGGCTCAGGCGATCGATCAGGCCCGCCAGGATGCGGCCGTGCGCGTCGAGCTGGTGGAAGCGCGCGTGGCGCGGCTTGTCGGAGAGTCCCAGGCCGACGATGTCGGGCATGATGAGCCGGAGCGGCGTGCCTTGCAGCGCGCTCGCCACCCGTCGCCACAGGAAGCCCCAGGTCGGGTTGCCGTGCAGCATGAGCACCGGGCGACCGCGCGGATCACCCGCCTCCATCACATGCACGCGGTGGCCGTCGACCTCGACAGCGTAGCGTTCGAAAGGCAGCTGGGCGGCGAGCCACGCGGGCATGGCCGGGGCGGTGAGCTTGATCGTCACGTGCGCACTCTACATCGACCCGGCTCGTCCCCCGTGCTTCGCTCACGTCCGACGGTGTCCACACTTTCATCCTTGCGCGAAGCCGTGGTATTCAGGGCCACAGTGTGAAGACTCCGCGCACGCCTCGTCGTCCCACCACACCGGTGCCGAGCAGCGCCGAGGCGGACGTACGGCTCAAGATCCTGGCCCTGACCCGGCTGTCGACGCACCTCGCGGGCGTGCGCTCGGAGCGCGAGCTGGCCACGCGGCTGTCGGAGGGTCTACGCGGGCTGCTCGACGCACGCCAGGTCGGGCTGTACGTGCGCAGCCCGTCGACGCGCCAGCTGGTGCCCGCGCCCGGCACGCCCGACGACGCGCTCCTGCGCTTCGTGTGCGCGATGGCGCCGGGTGTGCCCGAGCCGCTCAAGCGCGCGCCCGGCGGTCCCGACCTGCTCGATTATCTACAGACGCCGCTGCGCGCGCGCGAGGACGGCGTGCGCGGGCCGCTCCTGGCCGCGCCGCTGGTCGATCCATTCGGTGAGCACGGCCTGCTCGCCATCGAGGGCGAGCCGCGCGTGCGCGAGTACTCGGCCATCGAGCTGGATACGTTCGTCGGCATCGCCGCCCAGGCCTGCCTGGCGCTGGCGCGGCTGCGCGCCGAACGGGTCAGCGCCGAGCACGCCAGCTGGCCGCACGATCTGCACCAGGCGTCGGAGGTGCAGCGGCGCCTCCTGCCCACGCTGCCTCCCACGCTGGCCGGCTTCCGCATCTCGGTCGTGTACAGCCCCGCCTACCACGTGGGCGGCGACTTCTACGACGTCATCGAGACCCAGCCGGGCGTGCTGACCGCGCTCATCGGCGACGTCGCCGGCAAGGGTGTCTCGGCCGCGCTCATGATGTCGCGCCTGGGCGCCGACTTCCGTCGCTCGTGCTCGGCGGGCGCCTCGCCGCGCCAGCTGCTCAGCACCATGAACCAGTCGCTGTGCGAGCTGCTCCCCGACGACAGCTTCGCCACCGCCGCGTGCCTGCGCTTCGACGGGCCGAATGGCCTGCTCACGGTCGCCAATGCCGGCCACGTGCTGCCGGTGGTGCGCCGGCGCGGCGGCGGAGTGGTCTCGGTCGGGCGCGCCGCGGGCGCGGCCCTGGGCATGCTGCCCGACGAGTCCTACGGCGAGCAGCAGGTCGCGCTCCACACCGGCGACGTGGTCCTGCTCATGACCGACGGCGTGGTCGAGGCGGTCGAGCGCGATCCGCGCAACATGTGGAAGCTGATGGACCTCATCGCGCAGGCACCCTGCGACGTCACGGCCATCAGCCAGGCCATCGTCTCGGCGGTGGAAGAAGCGCTGGGCAACCGGCGCGTCGACGACGTCACGCTGCTCGCGCTCATGCCCATCTGAGCGGGGCCGACGCGGCTGGCTCGCTGTCTGCCACGGCCTGAGCGATTTTTTCGTCGAAAGTGACACCTCCCGGGCTCGAGCGGAGTCGAACGGGCCTCTGTTCCGGAGGCAACCATGGCGAAGAAGATGATGAAGGCCGTGCAGGTGTCCAGGCCCAACGCACCCTTCGAGCTCGTCGAACGCGAGGTCCCCTCGCCCGCCGAACGGCAGGTCCTCATCAAGGTGGAGGCGTGCGGGGTATGCCACAGCGACGCCTTCGTGCGCGCGGCGGCGCTGCCCGGGGTCACGCTGCCCCGGATCCCCGGGCACGAGATCGCGGGTCGCATCGACGCGGTGGGTCCGGGCGTGACCGCGTGGAAGGTGGGCGATCGTGTGGGCGTCGGCTGGCACGGCGGCCATTGCTTCGAATGCATCCCCTGCCGCAAGGGTCAGTTCATGAACTGCGAGCGGGCCAAGGTCACCGGCGCCAGCCACGACGGTGGCTATGCCGAGTACGTGGTCGTGCCGTGGGAATCGGTCGCGCGCATCCCCGCAGACATGGACGCCGCCGCGGTGGCTCCGCTCCTGTGCGCCGGCATCACCACCTACAACGCGTTGCGCCACAGCGGCGCGCGTGCCGGTGACACCGTGGCGGTGCAAGGCATCGGCGGCCTGGGCCACCTGGGCATCCAGTACGCCGCGCGCATGGGCTTCCGCACCGTGGCTCTCTCGAGCGGCGCGGACAAGGAAGAGCTCGCCCGCCAGCTCGGCGCCCACGAGTACGTCGACACCAACAAGGTGCCCGCGGCCGAGGCGCTGCAGAAGCTGGGCGGCGCCGACGTCGTGCTGGCCACCGCGCCGCACGGCGCCGCCATCGCCAGCACCGTCGACGGCCTGAAGCCGCGCGGCAAGCTGGTCATCGTGGCCGCGCCCATGGAGCCCATCGCGGTCTCGGCCTTCGGCCTGCTGAGCGGCCGCTCCATCGCGGGCTGGCCGAGCGGCACCGCCATGGACTCCGAGGAGACCGTGGCCTTCAGCAAGCTCGCCGGGGTCAAGGCGCGCGTCGAGAGCTTCCCGCTCGAGCAGGCGGAGGCCGCGTTCACCAAGATGATGGCCAACAAGGTGCGCTTCCGCGCCGTGCTGGTTCCGTAGCGCGCCGAGGCTACCGGTAGCCTTCCGCCTGCAGCGCGAACAGCTTGGCGTAGCGTCCCTGCGCCGCGACCAGCTGCTCGTGCGAGCCCTGCTCGAGCAGCCGCCCGCCTTCGATCACGATGATCCGGTCGGCCATGCGCACGGTGGGGAAGCGGTGCGAGATGAGGATGGTCGTGCGCCCCTTGGTCAGGGCGCGGAAGCGGTCGAAGACGGCCTTCTCGGCTTCGGCGTCGAGCGCCGCGGTCGGCTCGTCGAGGACCAGGATGTCGGCCTCCTCGCGCATGAAGGCGCGCGCGATGGCCAGCTTCTGCCACTGCCCGCCCGACAGCTCGGTGCCGTCCTTGAACCAGCGGCCAAGCTGCGTGTCGAGGCCCTGGGTCAGGCCCTTGACCAGCTCGTTGGCGCCACCCTTGTCGACCGCGTCGCGCACGCGCGGCTCGTCGCCGGCGTGCTCGACCGAGCCGAAGCCGACGTTCTCGCGCACCGCCAGCTGGTACTCGTTGAAGTCCTGGAAGATGACGCCGATGCGCCGGCGCAGGGTGTCCTCGTCCCACTCGGCCAGGTCGCGCCCGTCGAGCAGGATGCGGCCCTCGGTGGGCTGGTAGAGCCGCGTCAGCAGCTTGATGAAGGTGGTCTTGCCCGCGCCGTTGTGACCCACGAGCGACAGGCTCTGCCCGGCGGGGATGAACACGTCGAGCCCGCGCAGGGCGAAGTCGCGCGCGCCCGGGTACTGGAAGCCGACGCCTTCGAAGCGGATGCCCCGTTCGGTCGAATGCCCGTTGGTGGGTGCGGGCGGAGGCAGCGCGGCCGGTCCGGTCGGGATCTCGAAGTACTTGAACAGGTTCGACATGTACAGGCTGTCCTCGTACATGCCGCCGACCGCGGTGAGCGTCGACTGGAAGGCCTGCTGGCCTTGCCGGAAGGCCGCGATGTAGAGGCTCATCTCGCCGATGGTGATGCGACCCGCCGCGGCGGCGATGGCCATGGCCGCGTAGCTGCCGTAGAAGGCCGCCGTGCCCAAGAGCGACAGCACGAAGCCCCAGCCGGCGCGCTTGACCGCGAGCGTGCGGTCCTCGCGGTAGAAACGCTCGCCCAGCGTCTTGTAGCGGCCGAAGAGCGTGGGCCCCAGGCCGAACAGCTTGATCTCCTTGGCGTGGTCGTCGTTGGCCAGCAGGTACTCGAGGTACAGCATCTTGCGCGTGTCGGGCGCGCGCCAGTTGCGCAGGCGGAAGGCCGTGGTCGAGAAGCGCATCTCGGCGGCGGTGGCGGGGATGGCCGCGAGCAGGAGGCCGAGCACGGCCCAGCCGGAGAAGCCCACCAGCAGCGCCGCGAACCCCATCAGGCCGACGATGTTCTGGATGACCGAGAACAGCTGCGAGATGACCGAGATGGGCCGCGACGAGGCCTCGCGGCGCGCGCGCGTCAGCTGGTCGTAGAACTCGGGATCCTCGAAGTGACGCAGCTCGAGCGTGAGCGCCTTCTCCAGGATGGTGGCGTTGATGTCGAGCGACAGGCGCGCGCCCAGGAGGCCGCGCGTGAGCCCGAGCAGGCGGTTGGTCAGCGCCAGCACCGCGACCACGCCCAGCTCGATGAGCACCCAGTGCAAGGTCGCGTCGCGCGAGTGCGCCACCACGCCGTCGACGATCTGCTTGCCCACCCAGACCATGGCCACGGGCAGCGCGGCCACCAGGATGGTGAGCAGGCCGAGCAGCACGGTGGCGCGCGGCGAGCTCTTCCACACCAGGCGCAGGGTCGCGGGCGTGTGGGCGAAGCTCTCGCGCAGCGCCGCGAGCGCGCGCCGGGACGGACGGGGAGCGGCTGGAAGAGGTGGGGTCACTTCGTCGTGGTGCCTGCGTGGGCGAGGAAGCCGTCGAGCGTGGCGGCGAACTCGGTGGGTTTGTCCATCATGAGCCAGTGGCTGACGCCGTCGACCATCTGGTGTTCGATGCCGGAAACCAGGTGATGGATCGAGATGGGCTCGTCGTTTCCGCGCGTGACCAGGGCCAGGCGCAGACCGGCGTAGCGCGCCAGCGCCGGCTTGGGGTCGTAGTGCAGCATGGCCACGAACGCGCCCGAGATCACCGCGGGCGGGGTCGCGTGCAGGGACGCGAGCACGCGCTGCTTGGTGGCCGGCTGGGCCGACTCGAGCATGCCGTCGAAGAGCGCGGCGGAGAAGCGCTCCACCGACGCGGGTGCCACGCCGGCCTCGAACTGCTGCACGGTCGCGGGCGGGATGCTGGTCATGTCGGGCGGGGCGTCGACATAGACGATGCCGGCGACGCGCTCGGGGTGCGCGGCCGCGTAGGCCGTGACCACGGTGCCGCCCAGGCTGTGCCCGACCAGGACGAAGCGCGCGGGCAGAGGAGGCTGCACGCCGTCGACGACCGCGGCCAGGTCGGCGGCGAACGAGTCGATGGAGTAGTCGTTCCTCGCCGACGGGGCCGACTCGCCCATACCGTGCAGGTCGAAGGCGAGCGCACGGCGGGTGGCGCGCTCGTGGGCGAGGGCGTCGTCCCAGACGTGGCGGTCGGCGGCGAGGCCGTGCACGAAGATGATCGGCATGGCGCTCGCGGCGGCGGCGGCGGCGGCGGGTGCGCCGCCGTCGTCGACGCGGATGGGCCCGGACGGGCCGTTGACGAAGCCGGGCGGGGCGGGCGGGCCGGCCGGCCCGGTGCCCGAGTGCGACGACGCGCCGCACGCGGCCAGGCTCACCAGCGCAGCGACGTGGAGCAGGATGGACGGACGCGGCATGCCGGGAAGCTAGCATGCGCTGGCGGCACGGCGAGCGTGCACGCCGGCGCGTCGGGCCCGTGGCATGATGCGCGCATGAGCGATGCGACTCGAATGATCCGGGGCACGTGGGCGGCGCTGGTGGTGCTCGCGCTCGGCCTGGTCGGCGCCTGCGACCCGCGCGTGCAGCCCGCGACCGGCGAGGCCGCGGCGGCCGTGCCCGGCGTCGCGCCGTCGGCGGAGGGCGAGAGCTGCGCGACCACGTCGCACTGCGCGGGTGGCCTGCACTGCGTCGAGCAGGTGTGCCGGCCGCAGAAGTCGTCGCGTCTGGGCGACTATTACCAGGCGTCAGGTCGCGCGGCCATCGGGCGCGGCGACGGCGCGGCGGCCAGCGAAGCATTCGGCAAGGCCATCGGCGCCTACGAGTCGGCCAGCCTGGCGCCGCCGGCGTCGTTGCTGTGCGACGCGGGCATGGCGCTGCGGCGCAAGAAGGGCGATGCCAAGGCGGCCGAGATGGCCGCGCGCTTCCTGCACCGCTGCGTGCTCGCCGCCGTGCCCGGCACGGTCGACTACCGCCTCGCGCTCGACGAGCTGGCCGCGCTCGAGCCGGAAGGTCTCGAGCCCACGCTCCTGGCCAAGGACGCGCCCGGCGACATGTATCTGACCCGGCCCTCGGCCAAGCCGGTGGGCGAGCCCAAGCTGGAGATCGCGCCCGGCCCGTCGCCCTCGCGCGACAAGGGCTACGCCGCCTTCCTCGAGCGCGCCAGGGCCGCGCCCACCGTGCATTCCGCCCTGGTCGACTGCTGGAAGGCCTTCTCGGCCGCCTCGCAGAAGCCGCTGCTGTCGGTGACCGTGGAGCTCAAGTACCGCCAGGTCCTCGGCGACGACGACATCGTCGAATCGGCGCGGCTCGACCTCGGCGGCGGCGGCGGCGCAGGCGCCGAGAGCACGGCTTTCAACTGCGTGAAGACCGCGCTCGCGCCCATCGCCGATGATCTGGCCAAGGACAAGTCCTCGTCGAGCGGCAGCTGGCAGGGGAATGTGGTCGTGATGGTGCAGGCGCCGTAGGGCGCGGGCAGCGCGTCGACGCGCCGTGAGGGCGCGCGCAGAGTGAGTGGCGGCGGCGGCGGCATCGGCGGCGGCATCGGCGGCGGCGGCGGCATCGGGGACGGCGACGGTCACGGTCGCGCTGTCGCCGCTGGATGTGGCGAATCGGAGCCGGCGCTAGCCTCCCAGCAGGAAGCTCCGACAAGGCTCGAACTCGCTCATGATCGCGTCGATCGTGGCGAAGACCCAGGAGGCGCCCGGCTCGAAGTCGAGCACTTCGTCGCGGGTGAGCACGCGGATCTGCGCGTCGGCGAGGAGCTCGTGGCCCTGCCACAAGGAATCCTCGGGCTCGCTGACCCGGCTGCGGAAGCCTCCGTCGGCCAGCCAGGTCGCGACGTTCACGAAGCACTCCCGGTCGTCGACGTCAGGCCACCACGGACCGCTGCCCAGGGCGAACCAGATCTTCGAGCCTTCGGGATCGGGATGCTCTGCCAGGATGGCCATGAACGCGGTCTGCGCATCACCGCGCACGACCCCGCCCGAGATGGCGCGATGGCTGCGGCCGCAGCCGCACTGGCAATCGGCGAGGGCTTCCCAGCCCATCTTCACCACGACTTCATTCACGGGCGCCACGATAGCGCAGACGTCGCACCGCACACCTGTGAACAGCCGACGATACGCAGGAACGTGGCGTCACATCCGAGCACAGCGACGCGGGGCCGCACCGCACGCGAATCCGCTCGCGCGGACTCGGCCCCGCATGGACTCGCTCTTGCGCTCGCGTCGCGCCCCGGGAGGATCTCGACCGGGCGCGCCGTGACCCTGTCGCACTCGCTCTGCTCGTCTCTACTTCTGCAGCTGCACGCCCACGATCACCGCGTTCGATGTGGCCCCGGCCACGTCGTTGCGCTGGTAGAGCAGGGCCAGCCGCGCGGCGTAGGGCGCGATGATGTAGCCGGCCTGGACCTCGAGGATCTGCCACATCGAGCTGCCGTCCTTGGGGCTCGCCCCCTGGAAGCGCACCAGCGGCTGGATCTTGCCGATGCCCAGCTCCTGCGGGATCAGGTAGCTGGCCAGGGCATAGAAGTGGTTGTCGAGCGCCTCGCCGTCGCCCGAGAAGAGGTAGAAGGCGCCCTCGACGTCGAGCACGCCCTTGCCGGGCAGGACCTTCTCGTACAGCACATCGGCGTTGGCCTCGGCGTAGGCGTCGGCACCCATGGGTGTCAGCGAGCCATTCTTCTTGTATTGCCCGCCCACGCCAATGGCCAGGATGTCCTTGCCGTAATACGAGCTCGAATGGTAGTAGCCCGGCTCGGGCGCCAGCAATGCCACGTTGATTCGCCCGCTGAAGAGCGGGCTCTGCGAGGGATCGAAGAGGTCGAATGCGCCGGCATAGTACTTGAACATGCCGCCGCCGGTCTGACCCCAGATGGTGGCGCCGTCGTTGCGACCGAATGGCCCCTGGCGCGGTCCCACCGGCGGCGAGAATGCCTGGTAGAATCCCGGGTAGTTCCACGGCGCCATGAACCAGGCACCACTGAAGTTGGAGCGGTCGGAGGGCACCAGCATGCGCCCGACCCAGACGTTCACCTCGGGCGCGAACTCGATCTGACCGATGAGATCCAGGATCGACGCGCTGCCGGTGATGTCACCCGAGACCTTGCCGGTGGGCACGCCCATGGCGTCGAGCTCCTGCTTGGGGCCGTAGGTGGCCACGAAGTTGGCCTGCCAGCCGACGTGCTTGTGGATGCGTCCGCCCAGCAGCAGATCGACCTCGACGTTCTGCGACACGTCGTTCAGCTGCTCGGGATCCGAGCCCTGGAAGACGTTGCTGATGCGTCCCCACGCCGAGGCGCTGAGCGGCCTGGTCAGGGCGTCGTCGGGTGGCGCGGGCGCATCGGCGGGCTTGGCCTCGGCGACCGGCACGGTGGCCTTCTGCTCGACCGCTGCCGCGGGCGGCGCCGCCTCGTCGGCGACCTCGGCCACCTGCTTGGCCTCCGTCGCGGGCGGCACGGTCGAGGGAGCCGGCGCGGACGCCGGCACGGGCGGCGGCGCCGTCTCGTCGGCCTCCGTCAGCGCCGGCACGCCCATCGTGCAGATGCCCATGACGAGCGCCGCCCACTGCCACTTCGGCTTCAGCCCGAATCCGATATGTGTCATTTGCTGACTCCCGTGTTGGTTTCGCTACCGCCCGCACGATAACGGCCACGAATGGCCACCTGGTTTCGTGGCACGAAAGCTTTCGTAAACTCGCCGCGCCGCGTCAGTCGACGAAGCGCACCTTCCGCTCCCACACCGCCAGCACCAGGCAGCCTTCCTCGCTGCGCACGCGGTGCGACGTGCCGGGCGGATTGACGACGAGGCTGCCGGCCGCGTGGCGGCCGCGCTCGTCTTCCTGGGCGCCTGCGAGCACGAAGATGTGCTCGTGGCCGACATGCACGTGCTCGGGCACCTCGGCACCGGGCCGGTAGCGCAAGATGGCCGCCGCCGGACCGTCGTCACCGCAGTCGTAGATGGTGTGCATGTCGACGCCCGGACGCAGCGGCTGCCAGTCGAGCCGCTCGGGCGCGGCCAGCGCGAGCGCCACGTCGAAGTCGAAGGCTCCGAACGTGCTCACATCAGCGCCCGCAGAACGTCGGGGCTGCGCGCGGTCCAGCCGACGATGCCGCCCTGCGCGCGCACCATGGCCAGCGTGGCCGACTTGAACTCGGGGAAGTAGCTCTCGGTCGCGTCCTCGACCAGCAGGCAGTCGTAGCCGCGGTCGTTGGCCTCGCGCATGGTCGTCTGCACGCATACCTCGGTGGTCACGCCGGTCACGATCAGGCGCTGCACGCCGCGCGCACGCAGCTCGCCGTCGAGCGAGGTGGCGTGGAAGGCGCCCTTGCCCGGCTTGGCCACGACCAGCTCGCCCGGCTCGGGTGCGAGCTCGGGCACGAAGTCGTTGCCCGGCTCGCCCAGCACCAGGATGCGTCCCATCGGGCCGGTGTCGCCGATGCGCAGGCTGCCGCGCCCGCGCGCGCGCTTCGAGGCAGGACAGTCGGAGAGATCGGGACGATGGCCTTCCTTGGTGTGCACGACCAGCAATCCCGCCCTGCGAAACGCGCCGACCAGCTTGCGCACCGTCGGCACGATGGCGCGCAGGCGCTGCACGTCGTTGCCCAGCGCGTCGCCGAAGCCGCCCGGCTCGAGAAAATCGCGCTGCATGTCGATGACCAGCAGGGCGAGCCCGCCTTCCTCGGCGAAGCGGTAGGGGGCCGCGTGGATGGTCATGCGGCCTGGCCTGCCTCGCCTGCGTGACCCGCCATGTGCAGCCCGATCACGCCCACGTCGGCCGCTGCCGCGGCAGTCTCGTGCACCAGCCGCCCGCCCGAGAGCACCACGATCCGGTCAGCCAGGGCGAAGATCTCGTCGAGGTCCGAGCTGACCAGCAGGATGGCCGCGCCGCGCGCGCGCGCCGTGCGCAGGCGCCGGTGGATGTCCTCGACGGCGCGGAAGTCGAGACCCATGCACGGGTTGGCCGCGACCAGCACGCGCGTCTCCTCGTCCAGCTCGCGCGCGAGCACGACCCGCTGCACATTGCCGCCCGACAGCTCGCCCAGCGGCGTGTCGGGCGAGCGCGTGCGCACGCCGGCCGCGGCGATGAGCGTGCGCGCACGGCTGGCGATGGCGCGTCGCGACAGGCCGAAGCGCGCGAAGGTGAAGGGCGGCCGGTCGAAGTCGCGAAAGGCCAGGTTCTCGGCCACGCTCATGCTGGCCACGCAGGCATTCTCGAGCGGCGCCTCGGGCAGGCAGCGCAGGCCGGCCGCGTGCATGGCGGCGCGCGTCGGCTGGTACGGCCGGCCGTGCACCCACACCTCGCCGCCGGTGCGCCGACGCTGCCCGGCCAGCACCTCGACCAGCTCTTCCTGGCCGTTGCCGGCCACGGCGGCCACGCCCAGGATCTCGCCCTCGCGCACGGCGAAGGACAGGTTGCGCAGCGCGGGCTGGCCCAGATCGTCGTCGGCGCACAGCCCGAGCGCGCGCAGACACGGCGTCCCGGGGCGGGGCGGAAGCGGCATGGCCGCGAGCGGCGTGGCCGGCATGACCGCCGCCTCGACCGCGGCCGCGCCGACCATCATCTCGGCCATGGCCGCGGGCGTCAGCGCGGCCACCGGGCCGCGGCCGCTGACGCGCCCGCGCCGGAGCACGGTGATCTCGTCGGCGTAGCGGATGACCTCGCGGAACTTGTGCGTGATGAGCAGGACGCTGACCTCGCCGGCGTGCGCCATCTTGCGCAGGCGGCCGAGCACCTCGTCGGCCTCGCCGGGCGTGAGCACCGAGGTCGGCTCGTCGAGGATGACGATGCGGCTGTCGAGGTACAGCTGCTTGAGGATCTCCAGCTTCTGCTTCTCGCCCGCGGCCAGGCTGCGCACCGGCGCCTCCAGGTCGACCTCGAAGGGCATCCGGCGCATGAACGCGGCCAGCGCGCGCATCTCCTTGGCCCAGTCGAGCACGAAGGGCAGGTCGGGACGCACCAGCACCAGGTTCTCGGCCACGCTCAGGTTGGGCACCAGGGTGAAGTGCTGGTAGACCATGCCCAGGCCGAGCGCCTGCGCCGCGCGCGGGCTGGCCGGCGCCACCGGCTGGCCGCCGAGCAGGATGTTGCCCGCGCTGGCGCGGTGGTAACCCATGACGCACTTGACCAGCGTGCTCTTGCCCGCGCCGTTCTCGCCCAGCACGGCGTGCACGCTGCCCGGCTCGAGCCGCAACGACACGCCGTCGAGGACGCGCAAGGCGCCGAAGTCCTTGACCAGGTCGACGACCTCGAGGAGCGGCGGCCGGGTCATGGCAGCGCCTCGAGCAGCGCCGCCGAGGTCGCGACCGCGCCGAACACGCCGTTCTGCATGGTCACCATGTGCAAGGCCGCATCGTGGTTCTTGCGGTCGGTGGCCGCGCAGCAGTCGCCCAGCAGGAGACACTCGTAGCCACGGTCGTTGGCCTCGCGCATGGTCGTGTGCACGCAGACGTCGGTGGTGATGCCGGTCAGGATGAGGTTGCGGAGGCCGCGCGTGCGCAGCACCAGGTCCAGATCGGTGGCGCAGAACGAGCCCTTGCCCGGCTTGTCGATGATCGTCTCGCCGGCGAGCGGCGCCAGCTCGGGGATGATCTCCCAGCCGGGCTCGCCGCGCACCAGCACGCGTCCGCGCGGCCCGACGTCGCCGATGCCGATGCCCGAGGGTGCCTGGCGCGAGCGCCAGCGCTTGTTGGCGGGCAGGTCGGCCAGGTCGGGGCGGTGGCCCTCGCGCGTGTGCAGGACGTGGAAACCCTTGCTGCGCGCCGCGTCGAGCACGCGCCGGATGGGCGCGATGCACGCACGCGTGAGCGAGATGTCGTAGCCCTGCAGCTGGATGTACCCACCCTCGCCGCAGAAGTCGGTCTGCATGTCGATGATCACGAGCGCGGTGTTGTCGGCGCGCAGGTCGCCGTCCCAGGGCCAGGCGTAAGGACGGGCCGCCACGGGCTTGATTTCACCGTTCATCGCGTCACGGTCAGCTCGCCCGGCTGTCCGGCGAGCGTGCGCGTGGCCGAGCTGGTCGCGATCATGATGGCCAGCGTCAGCGCGTAGGGCACCGCGCTCCACAGGTAGTAGCCGCCCGTGATTCCCGTCGCCTGCAGCGCCGGGCCGAGCGCGGCCGCGCCGCCGAACAGCAGTGACGCCCACAGGCAGCGCAGCGGCTGCCAGCGCGCGAAGATGACCAGGGCCACGGCCATGAGCCCTTGCCCCGACGACAGACCCTCGTTCCAGCTGCCCGGGTAGCCGAGCGACAGGAAGGCGCCGCCCACGCCGGCGAGGAAGCCGCCCGCGCTGGTGGCGAGCAGGCGCACCCGGTTGACGTCGACGCCGAGCGCGCGCGCCGCGTCGGCGCTCTCGCCGACCAGACGGATGGTCATGCCCCAGCGCGTGCGCTCGAGCAGCCAGCGCAGCGCGAAGGCCAGCGTCACACCGACGAAGAACAGCACGTTCACGCGCAGCGCGGCAGCCAGCTGCGCGCTGTCGCTCCACCCACCCAGCGACAGCGTGGGCAGCATGGGCGCGACCGGCTGGATGAACGGCTTGCCCAGGAAGAAGGCCAGCCCCACGCCCAGCAGCATGAGCGCGATGCCCACGGCGATGTCGTTCACACGCGGCCGGCCGCACAGCCAGCCGTGCAGCGCGCCCAGCGCCGCCCCGACGCTGCCCGCGGTCAACACGCCCAGCCAGGGCGAGCCGGTCAGGTGCGAGAGCGCGTACGCCGACATCGCGCCCATGACCAGCGTGCCCTCGAGGCCCAGGTTGACGCGCCCGGAACGCTCGGTCAGGCACTCGCCCAGGCTGACGTACAGGAAGGGCGTGCTGATGCGCAGCGCGCCGCCCAGGATGGCCACCGGAATGCCCCACGTGCCCAGCTCCGACCCGGACGCCATCAGACGACCTCCTCGGCGGTGGATGTGACCGCGGGCGCGGCGGAGGTGCGCGCGCGCCAGGCCGCGAGCCGCCCGCGCAGCGACTCGCTGGCCAGGATGACCACGAACAGGATGCCCTGCAGCACGTTGACCGCCGCGTCGGGCAGGCCGACCTGCCGCTGCAGGAGTCCGCCGCTGGCGCTGATGCCGCCCAGCAGCAGCGCGACGGGCACGATGGCGAGCGCATGCTGACGGGCCAGGAAGGCCACCAGGATGCCGCTGTAGCCGTAGCCGGCCATGAGTGACGCGTTGGCGGTGCCGTGCACCGCGCCCACTTCGGCCATGCCGGCCACGCCGGCGCAGCCGCCGCCCAGCACGCCGGCGATGACGAGCAAGCGCCGTACGGGCAGGCCGGCGAGCAGCGCGGCGCGCAGGTTGCCGCCCACCATGCGTGCCTGGAAGCCGAAGGTCGTGCGATCCATGAGCACCCAGGCGAGCACGCAGGCGACCACGCCGAAGGCGAGGCCCCAGTGCACGTCCATGCCCGGCAGGTGGCCGAGCATGCGCGCCTCACCGATGGGCGGCGTCGACGGCTTGTTGAGGCTGGCCGGGTCGCGCAGCGGACCCTCGACCATGTGGTTGAACAGCGCGACCGCCAGGTAGGTCAAGAGCAGGCTGCTGATGGTCTCGTTCACGCCGCGCAAGGCGCGCAGGCCGGTACACAGGCCGATCCACAGGCCGCCGGCGGCGAAGCCGGCCAGCAGCATGGCGACCTGCGCGGCGAGCGGCGAGGCGCTTGCCGGCACGAGCATCGATGTGGCGGCGGCAGCCAGGCCGCCCGCGACCAGCGCACCCTCGCCGCCGATGACGATGAGCCCGAGCCGCGCGGGGATGGCCGTGCACAGCGCGGTGAGCATGAGCGGCGCGGCGCGGGTGAGCGTGTTCTGCAGGGAGAACCAGGTGCCGAAGGCGCCCCGGTACATCTGGTAGTAGACCGTGCGCGGCGGCGCGCCGGCGGCGGCCACGAACAGCCCGAACAGCAGCAGCGACGCCACGATGGCGCCCACGGGCAGGAGGATGGCCTCGGCCCAGGCGGCCTGACGCCGGGTGAGCGCCATGCCCGCCGACGTGCTCACGGGATCTTCCCGACCACGCCTTCGACCAGGTAGCTCATCTTCTCCAGCGAGATGTCGGTCTGCGCCAGCGACGTGCCCGCGGGAATGACGACCTTGCCGGTGTTGTCCTTTATCGGTCCCTTGAACAGCACGAACGACCCGTCCATGAATGCCGCCCTGGCCGCGTCAGCCTGCTTCTGCGTCTCGGTCGTCACGGCAGGTCCGTAGGGCGACAGCTTGACGAAGCCGTCCTTGAGCCCGCCGCGCAGGAGGTGCGGGTAGGGCGTGCCGGCGCGCACGTGCTCGACGTAGTCGCTGTAGATCTTGGCCCAGTTCCACTCCGCGCCGGTCAGGTAGCCCTTGGGCGCGAGCGCGGCCTGGTTGGCGTGGTAGCCGGAGACGAACACGCCGCGCCGTTCGGCCGTCTCGACGATGACCTTGGGCGAGTCGACGTGCATGGTCAGCACGTCGATGCCCTGGTCGATGAGGCTGTTGGCCGCCTCGGCTTCCTTGACTGGCAATGACCAGTCGCCGGTGAACACGACCGTGGTGGTGACCTTGGCGTTGACCGAGCGCGCGCCCAGGGTGAAGGCATTGATGTTGCGTAGCACCTGCGGGATGGGCTTTGCGGCGATGAAGCCGAGCTTGCCCGTCTTGCTGGTCAGGCCGGCGACGATGCCGGCCACATACTGCGCCTCGTCGATGTAGCCGAAGTAGCTGCCCACGTTGCCGGGATGCTTGCCCTCCTGGTAGAGCCCGCCGCAGTGCAGGAAGGTCACGCCGGGCAGCTTCTCCGCCATCTTGAGGATGTGCGGATCGAAGTAGCCGAACGAGGTGGGGAAGATCAGCTTGGCGCCGTCGAGCGTGGCCATGGACTCCATGGTCTTCTGCACCGCCACGGTCTCGGGCACGCTCTCTTCCTCGATCACCTTCACGCCGGGCAGCCTGGCCACCGCCGCGGCGCCCTCGGCGTGCGCCTGGTTGTAGCCATAGTCGCCCTTGGGACCGACGTAGATGAAGCCGATGACCAGAGGTGCCGTCGTCGGCACGACGCCGGACGCGGGTGGCGCCGCCACCGATTCACTCGCCTCGGCCCTGGCTCGATCCTTGGCACAGGCAGAGCCGGCGAGCGCGAGCACGACCGCCAGCAGGGAGGAGACGGACGCGCGGGCCAAGAAGTTCCTCATGGTCGCCTTATAGGCCGGCGCGCATTTCCACGGTCTTTCCAGGTGGCTAATCTTTCGCGCGCCCGGCTTGTGCCCTTGAGTCGCGCGCCGCGCGGATCGAACATGCCGCGCATGCGACTGGATCTCGCGAGCCTGCGCGCGCGTTACACGGACGGCGGTCTCGACGGTCGCCTCACGCCCACCCGGATGGTCGAGTGGCTGTTCGAGCGAATGGACGCTTCGGACGGAATGGCAATCTGGATCACGTGTGCCAGTCGGGCGCAATTGTATGAACAGGCGATGCTGCTGGAGCGGGAGTCGAATCCGGAGCGACGACTCCCGCTCTGGGGCGTGCCATTTGCGGTGAAAGACAACATCGATGTCGCTGGCCTGCCCACGACGGCAGCGTGTCCGGCCTTCGCGTACGTACCCAAGACCTCGGCGCCGGTCGTACGGCGTCTGCAGGCGGCGGGTGCGCTGTGCGTGGGCAAGACCAACCTCGACCAGTTCGCCACCGGGCTCACGGGCACGCGCTCGCCCTATGGCGTGCCGCGCAATCCATTCGACGAGCGCCACGTCGTGGGCGGCTCGAGCTCGGGCTCGGCGGCGGCGGTGGCGCGCGGCCTGGTCAGCTTCGCGCTCGGCACCGACACCGCCGGATCGGGCCGGGTGCCGGCGGGGTTCACCAACACCGTCGGGCTCAAGCCCAGCCGCGGGCTCCTGCCCACCGACGGCGTGGTGCCGGCGTGCCGCTCGCTCGACTGCGTGTCGATCTTTGCCTTGACCGTCGCCGACGCGACCCTGGTCGCCGACGTCGCCAGCGCCACGCAGGCCTTCAGCGGCGCGCTGCTGCCGCCGTCATTCCGCTTCGCCGTGCCCGACGGCACGCTCGCGCAGGTCGTGGCGTCGCTGCGGGCGCTGGGTGGCGTGCAGGCGTCGGTCGATTTCGAACCCTTCGCGGCCGCGGGTCGCCTTCTCTACGACGGGCCCTGGATCGCCGAGCGGCTGGCCGGCCTGGCCGCCTTCGTGACCGAGCGTGGCGACGCGCTCCTGCCGGTCACGCGCGAGATCCTGCGCGCTGGCGAGAAGGTGCGTGGCACCGACGTCTTCACCGGGCTGCACCAGCTGGAGCGCCTGCGCGCGCGCGTGGCGCCGGTGTGGAACGAGCTCGACGTGCTGGTGGTGCCCAGCGCCCCCATGCTGCCCACGATCGCCGAGGTCGATGCCGATGCCATCGGCGTCAACACGCGTCTGGGCCAGTACGCGACCTTCGTGAACCTGCTCGATCTGGCCGCGCTGGCCGTGCCGGCCGGCTTCCGTGCCGACGGTCTGCCCGAGGGCATCACCATGATCGGTCCGCATGGCAGCGACGCGCGCCTGGCCGCGCTGGCGGCTGCCTTTCACCGCCACGTCGGCGGGCAGCTCGGTGCGACCGGCTGGCCCATGCTCGCCAGCGATGCGGATGACGCGGACGACGAGTCCGTGCCCGCCGTGTCGGTGCAGGTGCACGACGACGAGCTGGCCGTGGCCGTCGTGGGCGCGCACCTCTCGGGTCAGCCGCTCAACTACCAGCTGCGCGGCCGGGGCGCTCGCTTCGTCGCCGCCACACGTACCGCGAGCTGCTACCGTCTGCATGCCCTGGGGCCGCGGCCCGGGCTCGTGCGCAGCGCCGGACCGGGAGCGGCCATCGAAGTGGAGGTCTGGGCCATGCCACGGGCCCAGGTCGGATCGTTTCTTGCCGTGATGCCGCCGCCGCTCTGTCTGGGCAGCGTCGAGCTGGCGGATGGCACGCGCGTGACCGGCTTCCTGTGCGAGGCCCACGCGCTCGACGGCGCGCGCGACATCACCAGCTTCGGCGGCTGGCGCGCGTACCTGGCCGCCACGACCTGAGTCGGTCGCCACAGCCCTCTCGATCGCGGCTATGTTGAAGGCATGGCCCGACCCGTCAAGCTGAGCGAGTCCAGGATCGAGGCAGCGCTGGTAAAGCTGTCCGGCTGGAAGGTCAAGCGTGGCAAGCTGCAACGCAAGTACGTGTTCGCCGACTTCGTCACCGCCTTCGGCTTCATGAGCAGCGCGGCGCTGGTGGCCGAGCGGATGAACCATCACCCGGAATGGTTCAACGTGTGGAGCACCGTGCGCATCGACCTGGCGACCCACGACGCGGGTGGCATCACGGCGCTGGATCTCGAGCTCGCCCATGCCATGGAAGAGCTCGCCGGTCGGCTGCCCATGAAATAGCTCAGCAGGTATCGCCGTTGAATTAACCGCCACGAAGCCGCGTGGAAACTGCCCGCCGTGTATGCGTACGCGACGGAGGAAACCATGCGGAGATCACCGTTCGTCGCGACGCTGTTCGTCCTCGCTGTTGCAGGCTGCGGTAAACCCGGCGCGGCCGACAATCCCAGCCCGTCGGTCACGGGTGCGCCGGCCGCATCCACGTCTTCCGCCACGCCCGGGGCCGGAGGTGGTGGCACCATCAAGGTAGGTATCCTCCACTCGCTCTCGGGCACCATGGCCATCAGCGAGACGTCGCTCAAGGACGCCGCGCTCATGACCATCGACGAGATCAACGCGGCGGGCGGCGTGCTCGGTCGCAAGCTCGAGCCGGTGGTCGTGGATCCGGCCTCCAACTGGCCGCTCTTCGCCGAGAAGGCGCGCGAGCTCATCAGCAAGGACAAGGTGGCCGTGGTGTTCGGCTGCTGGACCTCGGTGTCGCGCAAGTCGGTCCTGCCCGTCTTCGAGGAGCTGAATGGCCTGCTCTTCTATCCCGTGCAGTACGAGGGTGAGGAGTCGTCGTACAACGTCTTCTACACCGGCGCTGCGCCCAACCAGCAGGCCATTCCCGCGGTCGAGTACCTGATGAGCGACAAGGGTGGCGCCGCCAGGCGTTTCGTCCTGCTGGGCACCGACTATGTCTACCCGCGCACGACCAACAAGATCCTGCGCTACTTCCTCAAGGCCAAGGGCATCCCCGAGAGTGACATTCTCGAGCTGTACACGCCATTTGGTCACACCGACTACCAGACCATCGTGGCGCAGGTGAAGCAGTTCGGCGCCGGCGGTCACACCGCGGTGATCTCGACCATCAATGGCGATTCCAACGTGCCATTTTACAAGGAGCTGGCCAATCAGGGCCTCAAGGCGGAGAGCATCCCGGTCATCGCCTTCTCGGTGGGCGAGGAGGAGCTGCGCGGCATGGACAGCGGGCCGCTCGTCGGTCACCTGGCGGCGTGGAATTATTTCATGTCGGTCGACACGCCCGCCAACAAGGCATTCAAGGACAAGTGGGCCGCCTATGTGAAGGCCAAGGGCCTGCCCGACGGCGCCAAGCGGGTCACCAACGACCCCATGGAGGCGACTTACATCGGCCTGCACATGTGGGCGCAGGCGGTCGAGCAGGCCGGCACCACCGACGTCGCGGCGGTGCGCCAGGCCATGGCGGGCCAGACCTTCGACGCGCCCTCCGGCTTCAAGGTGCAGATGGACGAGAAGAACCACCACCTGCACAAACCGGTCATGATCGGCGAGATCCAGGCCGACGGGCAGTTTCAGGTGGTCTGGCACACCGAGGGTCCGGTGCGCGCCGAGCCGTGGAGCAAGTACGTGCCCGACAGTGCCACCAAGGTGGCCGACTGGACGTTCCCGTGGATGTGCGGCAACTGTGACAAGCCGAAGTTCGCCATGGCGGCCCAGCCCAAGGCGCCCTGAGCGCATGCGCGCGGGGTGGGCGTGCGCGATCGTGATGCTGGTGCTCTTGCTGTCGTCGGCACGCGCGCACGCCGACGAGCCGACGCCGAGGCTCACGCTCGCGGCGCTGGTGCACGATCTGGGCGGTGACGACGGCGCGCGCGTGGCCCGCGCCATCGTCGGGCTGGCCGAGCGCAGCGAGCCGGCCGCGCTCGACGTGCTGCAGGCGCTGCAGGACCGTCGCCTGCGCGTCGCCAGCGACGGCCGAGTGCTGCTCGCACAGGGCTCGGGCCTGCACGATCCGCTCACCGGCGCGACCGTCGCGGCCGAGGCGAGC
>Ga0209515_10001504_pt1 | contig 38735 bp, 34 predicted proteins | sample Subgroupgradi54m_FD_187454 | JGI IMG/M metagenome (GOLD analysis project Ga0209515, IMG submission 187454) | Subsurface groundwater microbial communities from S. Glens Falls, New York, USA - GMW60B uncontaminated upgradient, 5.4 m (SPAdes)... ... | reverse complement strand
GCCTGGAACCGCCGGATCCGGCATCCCAGGCGGCAGCCATCCTGCATAAGCATCCCTCCGATTTCCTCGATCAGCTCGCCTCCCTGGACGCCCTGGGCGTCCGCGAAGCCCGTACCCTGGCCGCTACCGGGGGAAATCCGGACGAAGGCGCGCCGGCTTCGTCGCAAGCATCCCCCGCCGCCGATCCGCGCCCCCTGCTCGCCGAAAGCCTTTATGCCTATACCCTGCGTCTCCGCCCCGCCCTCGCCGCGGCCGCGCTTCCCGACAGCGGCGCGGCCGACTCCGCCCGCATCGCCATCCTGAACGCATTCGTGTTCGATACCCTGGGCATCCGGCCCCTATTGGATTCCGCGCCGCTCGCCGCTTCGGTTCCGAGCCTGATGCTGGCGCGACGCCAGGGGGCCTGCGTCGGCCTCGTCCTGCTGTACCTGGCCCTGGGCCGATCCCTCGACCTGCCCATGGTCCCGGTTTTCCTGCCGGGGCATTTGTTCGTACGCTACCGACCCGCGGGCCGTCCTTACCGCAACATCGAAACCCTGCGGCGCGGCATCGCCCGCAGCGATTCCTTCTACCGCGAGACCTTCTCCTTGGGGAAACGTCCGTGGTACTCCCTGCTGGACGGCGAACCCTCCCAGGCGCTGGGCGCCCTGGTCTTCAACCTCGGCAATGCGCGTCGCGCCTCCGGCGATCTTGCCGCCGCCCGCGAGGAATACCGGTTGACGGAAGCGGCCATCCCCGGCTTTCCCGAGGCCATCGGCAATCAGGGAGTCTGCCTGATGATGGCGGGCGACAAAGTGGGCGCGCGGAAAAAATTCTCTGCCGCCCTGGCCGGGGATTCCCTGGCGGCGCCAGCGTTGGAAAACTTGAAAGGTCTTCGGCAATAGGATTCGGATAAAGGTTTGGCTATTTGAGAAGCCCGCTCTCCTTCAATGTCTGGTATCCCGACGACAGCACCTTGCGCATCCAAGGGCGCGGTGTAGTGGACGGCTCCACGTACGACGTGGATCTGATGAGCCACATCAGGGAAATCGCCGTATCCATGTAATCGCCCGCCGCCGTGGATCCGCCTCGTGGATTTTCATACCTTGCTCCTGGGACCTCCGGATTCCAAAGCGGGAGTAATCCTCCCGATTGACCCCTTACCGGGCAGGAAGTAGATTTCCAAGGGTTCCTGATGGGACCAGCATCATCCCCCTCGCCCCGTACTACGTGGCGCCGCGGGCCAGCGCTGGTATCCCTCCAAATGGTCCTTGCGGCCCCGGCAATGCCCGGAGGCACCGGCGTGCGCCGGTTTTACGCATGGATGGACTCGGCCTCCGCCTTCAGGGGGAGCCTTCACGATACAACCAGGGAATCCCATGGATAAATCCCTTCACGTTTTTGTGTGCAGCACCTATCGCGACCTGGTCAGCGAGCGCAACGCCGTGCTCGACGGCCTGGACGGCCTGGGCGATCAGTTCCCGACCTTCACCTTCTATTGCCCCCGATCGATCCAGCCCCTGGAATCCGCCAAGGAGGAGATCCGGCGCAGCGACGTCCTCGTCCTCATCGTGGGACATCTCCAAGGCGTGATTGCGCCCGGCTTCGACATTCCCCACGGAGAGGCGGAATACAACGCGGGCGCGGCCGTGGGGAAACCCGTACTCGTGTATCTGCGCGATCCCAAGGCCGGACTCTATCCCGCCCACTTCGAACGGGAACCGGCGCGGATGGCTCAGTTGAAAGCCTTCCGCGAAAAACTGGAACGCCAACACGGCGCCAAGGTGTTCGAGGATATCTATTCCCTGGTCAGCCTGGTCAGCCAGGATCTGTTCCGACTGGCCCAGGAAACCGGACTGCAGGCGAAGTCCGGGCCCAAGACCACCAAGTTCAAGGCCCGTTCCTGGGAAACCAAACGCATCCCGTCCCTGAACGGCGCGGCGCCCACGGTCCCGGCGCTGCCCCAGGATAAATCGTCCCTGCCCGAGGACTTCGCCACGCGCACCATCCCTATGCTGCAAAAGGCCTTGTCGACGCCGTTCCGCCGCCGGCGCGCGGTCCATCTGCCGATGGGCAAGACCTTGACGGCGGGCCTCGTCATCTTGGCCTTGGCGGCCTTCGCCATGGCCAAACTCAAACTGCTGCCGTTCCTTAAAATCAGCCATCAGACCGCGGGCGCCGCGCCCGCGTCCCGCAATGCCGCGGTCGCGGGAAACCCCGCTCCGGAAGAACAGACGACGACCGAGGCTCCTCCCGCCCCGGTCCCCGCGGCGCTTCCGCAACCGCGCCGGGCCAGCGGTAGCGTGGCCGTTACCGATGACGGGGATTCCACCAAGGTCTTCCTGCGCAAGGCCATGGACGGATCGCGCGAGGATCAGTTCCAGGTGGGCGTGATGTACGAACAGGGCAAAGGCGTTCCCCGCAACGATACCCTGGCCTTCCATTGGTACAAAAAGGCAGCGGAGAAGGGCCTCGCCGACGCCCAGTACAAGGTAGCGTTGATGTACCGTACCGGCAAAGGTACGCCCAAGAGCTCCTACCAGTCCGCCAAATGGTTCCAGGCCGCGGCCGAGCAGGGCCACGCCAAGGCCCAGGTCAAGCTGGGCCAGATGTACCGTAACGGCAAGGGCGTGGAGCGCAACGAGACCACGGCCTTCAAATGGTTCCTCAAGGCCGCTGACCAGAAGGATCCGGACGCCGAGAAGATCATCGCCCAGCTCAAGGAGAATTGATCGGGGCCGCGAATACGGCTTTGAGAAGGGCCTCCGGGGCCAGTCCTCCCTGAATCCCATCCGCTTTTCCCCACCCCATCCGCCCGGTCCGGCTTACCTTAAACCGGGGCCGGACGGGGAAGCCGGCCTTTTTCCCATTTCCGGATTTCGCGTCGCCTTGCGCGGGCAGAGGGGTTTGCCGCATGCGTCACTCGTCCTGGTCGTCCTCCGCTTCTATCCTTTCCCTCCTTTCCAAGCCGCTACGGCGGACCTTCCTGGCCGCTTTGCTTTCTCTCGCCGCTCCCGCGGCCGCGGAAAGCCTGCACGGCCGCGTGGTGGATCGAGCCTCCCTGGACGCTTCCGCCGCGGGCAAGGGCATCCCGGGCGTCCGCCTCACCTTGTTCGACGCGACGGGCAAAAAACTCGGGATCAAGTCCACGTCCAAGGACGGCGCCTTCCGCTTTCCCAAAGTCGCTCCCGGGACCTACACCCTTTCCCTCGCCCGCAAGGAATATCTTCCCTCCCCCCTGCTCCGCATCGTGGCGGTGGGCAGCGAGGATACCCTGCCTCGGATCTTCACTCTCGACAAGCTTCCCGCGCAGGGCGGCGTGCTCGTGAGGATTGTAACGGGAAAGAAGAAAACCGCGCCGGCCGCCCTTGAATACTATCCCCGGCTGGCGGAAGGCATGCTCGCGGAAATGCGGCTTCCCCAATTCCACCGTGAAACCGTGGACCGCATCACCCTGAGCCGCTTCTTCGACGCCGAGGATACTTCGGAAGCGTACCGCGCCCTGATGATTTCACTGGCCTGGGCGGAAGTGGAATCCCAGCATCGGCCCGCGGAAGCGGAACTCTATCTGGCCCATGCCTTCGACTCCGCTCTCAAAGCCGCCTCCCTGCCCTCCCCCGCCGCGCTGAAGCCCTATCTCAAGGTGGACGCGGATTCCGTCGAAGCCCTGACGCGCTCCGTGCATGCGCTCATGGTCTCCCCGTCCAAAAAGGATCACCCGGAGTCCATCACCAGGCGCCAAGTGCCCAAGACCCTGGTGCTGCAAATCCTGGAGGAACAATTCGCCTCCAAGGCCGTTCCCAAGCCCAAGAAGAAAGCCTTCCTGGCCAAGATCCGGAACCTGATCGGGCCCGAAGCGGCTTCCAGGTTCGCCCTGTTGGCCGATCCGCCCAAGCCCAAGCGCGCCGTCAAGCAGGCGAGAGGCAAGGCCAGCGCAAAGGACTTGGCGAAGGACATGACGAACCCCGCGCCTCCAGGCCCGCCCCAGCCGGACATGGAACCGGTTTGGAAGATCGTCGAAGAACTGGCGGAAGGCAAGCGACCCAATCCCGTCGCGCTGTACCATCTCGCCCTGCGCCGTTTCGAAACCGGCAAGGCCCGCGAAGCCCTGGCGGATCTGGAGCGGCTGCAAAGTTTGCGGCCGGACTATCCCCAAGCCGTATTCCTCTCGGCCCGTTGCCGACTGGTCTCCGCGGACACCACCGGCGCGGAACGCATGTTCGACTCCCTGTCGCGGATGGAATCGCCCGATTGGCAGGCCCTTGGCTTCCAGGGCGTCGCGAAAATCCAATGGCGATCCGGCGACGCGGAAAAGGCCGAGCATTCCCTGTGGCGGGCCCTGGGCCTGGATTCCAAATCCCCCGCCGCGCGCGAAGCCCTGCTGCTGCTCGCGGAAGTCTCACTTACCAGAGACTCGTGGAACTCCGTGGAAGCCCTGTTGGATTCACTGGTCAAGGCGCGCCCGCGCGAGGCGGACGGGCATTTCTGGCTGGGCAAGATGGCCTTGAAGCGCCAGCAGGACGGCGTGGCCCTGGATCATTTCCAACGTGCCTGCGCCCTGGCCCCGCAACGGCCGGACTTCGCCGCCGCCGTGGCCGCGGCCTATTTCGCCCGCGAAGAATGCGACGCCGCCCTAAAGGCCCTGAAACCCCTGCGCGCCAAACTCAACGGGGAAGGCCTGTCCATCTACGGCCAATGCCTTTCCATCCAGGGCCATGCCAAGGAGGCGGTGGCGGAATTCGAAAAGCTCCATGCGGCCAAACCCACGGCTTTGACCCTGGTCCAGCTCGCGCGTTCCCTGTCCGCCTCGGGACAGACCGCGCGCGCCATAACCTTGATCCAGTCTTCGCCTTTCACCGCGGACATCGAAGTGCGCAAGGCTCTGGCATCGGCCCAGATCGACGCGGGTTCGGCCGATCAGGCCCGGCAGCTCCTGGAGCCTATGGCCGCCGCGCGCGAGAACGACGCAGAGCTGCATTTCATCCTGGGTCGGGCGGCCTTCGCCTTGCGCGACTGGTCCGAGGCGGGCAAGCAGTTCACTTCCGCGTTACAGTACCGCGAAGATTACCCCGAGGCCAAGTACCGCCAGGGCCTGACTTTGCTCAAGCAGGGCCGCGGCGGCGAAGCGCGCCATTATTTCCTGGAGCTGATGGATTCGGACAAGCCCTCCTGGCGGGCCAAAGGCCTGTTGGGCCAAGGCCAGGTGTTCGCCAAGGAAGAGAAACCGGAAGCGGCGGTGGAGAACCTGCGGAAATCCTTCCTGGCCGTGCCCTCGGCGGAAGCCGCCGCGCATATGGCCCTGGTCCTGCTCCGTATGGAAAAGCCCGACGAGGCCGGGGAATGGGCCGCCAAGGCGCGCAAGCTGGATCCGGACGAGCCGCTGGGCCTGATGGCGGCCGTGGACATCCTGCTCGCCCAGCATCACGAGGATCAGGCCGTGGCCTTGGCCCAGAGCGGCCTCAACAAGCATCCGCAGATTTGCGACTTTCTGGTGGTGGCCGCCAAGGCGCAGTTGCGCGCGGGCCACGATCATGAAGCCAAGGATTTGAGCGAAGAGGCGCGCGGGCGCTGCCCGGAGGAATCCGCCCCCTATTTCTACCTGGGAACCCTGGCCGCGCGCGCGGGCACCGTACCCGAGGCCCGGCGGCATTTCGGGGACTATCTCCGCAACGGCGGGGACGCGAAGCGGGTGCCGGAAGGCTATCGCTGACGGGGAACGTGCGCGAGCACGCAGACCGGGGCCGGCACCGATGCGCCCAGGCCGGTGTCCACCAGGGCGCCGGAATCCTCATCCACGTGGAACACCACGAGGGAATCCGATTTCTGGTTGGCCGCGATCAACCAGCGGCCCGCCGGATCCAAGGTGAAATGGCGCGGGAACTTTCCCCGCGTAGGCGTTGAGCCCGCGAAGGCCAAGGAGCCGTCCTCGGGATCGATGCGGAAATGCGCGATGCCGTCGTGGCCGCGGTTGGACACGTACAGGAACCGGCCGCGGGGATCCACCTGGAGGGCGGCCCCGTAGTTCTCCACCATGACGCCGGCGGGCAGGCAGGATAGGGAAAGCGGTTCCGTCAGCGCCCCCGTCATCCCGTTGTAACGGTAACGCGTAACGCGCGCTTCCAGCTCATGGATCACGTAGGCCCATTTTCCGTTGGGATGGAAGGCGAGGTGGCGCGGTCCGGAACCCGGTTGCGTCCCGGTCATGGCCGAAATGGGCCGCAAGGTTCCCCGATCCGAATCGAACGCATACGGTATGATCCCGTCGATGCCAAAATCCACCGCGAGCATGTGCCGGTTGAAGGGATCGGGGAGCACGCAATGGGTATGGGGGCCCAGTTGGCGCTCGCGGTTTGGGCCTTTCCCCTGGTGCCGAATATGCGCGGCCGCGGGACCCAGGCTTCCGTTCGCGTTGATCGGGAAGGAAGCGACGCAACCTCCGCCGTAATTGGCTACGAAAAGATGGCGGCCGGTATGATCCAGGGACAGATGGCAGGGAGCGGATCCCTGGGAAGGCTGTTGATTGAGGAACCGCAGTTCGCCCGTCACCGCTTCTATGGCGAAGGCGCTCAAGGCGCCTTCTGGCCTGCCGTAATAGGCTTCCACCTCGTTGACCGCGTACAGGAAGCGGCCGCCGGCCCCGATGGCGAGAAAGGAAGGGTTCACGACCCCGACCACGGTTCTGAGATGCCGCAGGGCGCCGGTGACGGTGTCCAAGGAGTAGAGGTAGATGCCCTCGCCCCCGTTGGACGTGTAGGTCCCGATGTAAACGTGCAGCTCCGTCACGGAATACCCTCCCTGCCCGGAGAGATAGATATTCTCGGCGGTTATTTCATCAAATCCGTGATGCGCCCATCTTCGGATTTCACGGGACCGTAATAGGTCGGATCCTCATCCTTGGAATTCTGGATTTCCATGAAACATTTGATGATGCGGTCCTCCAGGGCCTGGGCATCGTTCGACTCCCAAAAGCCCCCCTCGTCCTGGATCACCAATTCGCCGAACTTCTTCTTCATCTGCCGGAAAAAATCCACGACGCCCTGGTGGATTTCCATCGGCGCGAACTGGGTCTTGCACCAGTTATGGAAATAGCCGTCCTGGGTGATTTGAAAGGCCAACGGCTCACAATGCTCATGGGGTTCGATGACGAAGCTCGCCAGTTTTCCCGTATAAGTGATCCCGTCCCCATCGTTCTGGGGAAGGATTGCGGTGCCTTCGGATTCCGAAAGCTCCGTGCACTTCCAGCCCTTTTCCTTGGAGATTAGACTGGCGTAGATCCAAACTTCCCGCGCTTTCATTTTCGGCGCGATGCGTCCCTGGTAATGGATGGTGATGCCCATGCGACTCCTTTGCGATCCCGGCATCATTTTATCCCATTTTGACCGGGAAATGCAGCCCCTTCCTGCGATCCGGCCCGGGCGTGATAGGTATTTGGGGTTCTTCACCACGCGAAAGGGTTTCGGACCCGCATCCGGGCGCCCCGGAAAGGACATCCGGCCCCCCTGCAGCTATATTGTCGTCCCATCATGAAAGCCCCCGATCGCCGCCCCGAAGTCCTCTCCCCCGTAGGCGATATGGACATGTGCATGGCCGCCGTCCACAATGGCGCGGACGCCATCTACGTGGGCTTTCCCGGCTTCAACGCCCGTGGCCGCACCCAGGATCATACCTGGGAAGCCTTGGAAGAGATGATCGCCTTCTGCCACAAGCACCAGGTCAAGGTGTTCCTGGCCCTCAACGTGCTCATCTTCGAACAGGAACTGCGCCGATTGCTCGCCGAGCTGCCCCGGGCCCTGCGCTCCGGCGTCGACGCGTTCATCGTCCAGGACCTGGGCCTCGCCCGCCTCATCCGCCGCCTCTCCCCTTCCCAGGCCATCCACGCCTCCACCCAGATGACCGTCACCAACCACGAGTCCATCGCCCTGACGGAAGACCTGGGGATGGCCCGCTACGTGTTGGGCCGCGAAGTGTCCCTACCCGAGATGGCCCTGATCCGGAGCAACACGCAAAAGGAACTGGAAGTCTTCGTGCACGGCGCCCTGTGCGTTTCGTATTCGGGGCAATGCCTGACCAGCGAAGGCTTCGGCGGCCGCTCCGCCAACCGCGGCCAATGCGCCCAATCCTGCCGCATGGAATACGATCTGCTGGTCGACGGCGAGAAGAAGGATCTGGGGGCGCGGCGTTACCTGGTCTCCCCCAAGGATCTCTGCGGCCTGGACGACGTGCCCGGACTGATGGAGATCGGGATCGACTCCTTCAAGATCGAAGGCCGCCTCAAGACCCCGCAATACGTGGCCTCCACCGCGTCCGCCTACCGCCGCGCCATCGCGGATGGCCCCGGCCAAGCCGGCTCCCGGGACCGGATCCCCGGACCAGGTAACGCTCAAGATACCGTAGCTTCCCAACTCGCCGCGGACGATCTCTCCGTCATCTATTCCCGCGGTTTCTTCAGCGGATGGCTCAACGGTGTGGATCATCAGAAGCTGGTGGACGGGCGTTACGGCTCCCATCGTGGCCTGGACATCGGGACGGTGGCCTCGCACCGGAACGGCGCGGTCCGGGTATGGTCCAACCACGACTTGCAGGCCGGGGATGGAATCCTCTTCGTGGAATACGGGACCACCGGAGCTTATGCTGGAAAGGAACGCAGTTGGGGCGCGCGTATTTTCTCCGCCAATCCTTTCAATGGCCGCCCGAAGGCCCCATCGGAATCCCCCGCCACAACCTCCGGAAACGCGGCCAACGTCGCGTCTACCAAGCCTGCCCTCCCCCTGACCGAATGGGAGATCACCTTCGCCAATGAATTCCGCGCCGAAGAAGTCCCCGTCGGCGCCGTCGCCTACCTGAACGACTCCCCCGCCCTGGAAAAGGAAATCCGCCGCACCTTCGCCGACAAGGCGCTCTGGAAAACCCTGCCTTTGCATCTGCGCGTGGAAGGCTCGGCCGGCGTTCCTCTGCGCGTGATCGCCAGCGACGCTACGGGACGGAGCGCCACCGGCGAATCCACGGCCTTGTTGCAGGCCGCCAACAATCCCGCCACCGCCTTGACCCGCGAACGCGCGGAACAGGAATGCGCGGGCCTGTCGGGATCCGGTTATCGCCTGGATGGTTTCGACTTCGCCGTTGCCGCCGGCCTGTTTATGTCGGACAAGGAAGTCCGCAAGGCCCGCCAGGCCGCGGTCGCGGCGCTGCAGGCCCTGCGGGATGCGCGCGTGGAAATCAATCTTAGCGATTCCGGCGAGACCGCAAAATGGATGGATGAAGAAGCCCTCTCGGTCTTCCGGTCTCCGGGCCCATCCGCCTCGGGCAACCGGGAAAACGGCGCGGTCGTTTCAACAGCCACTCCATCGGCCATTCCCGCAACCGCATCGGCGGACGTTCCAGCCCGGCTCAACTTGCTGGTGCGCGAGGTTTCCTCCTTGGAAGCGCTGGCCGGCCTGCCCCTGGACACGGTGTATCTGGACTTCGAACACGGCAAGGACTATAAGAGCGCGCTGCAGGCCGTGCGGGATCTGGGCTTCCGCGCCGGCATCGCCACCACACGCATCCTCAAGCCCGCGGAATACCACAACCTCAAGGTCATCGAAGCCCTGGCGCCGGATGCCGTATTGGTGCGCAACCTCGGGGCCTTGCATTACCTGGGAGGCAAGGGCCTCTGCCTGGAAGGGGACTTCAGCCTCAACGTCAGCAACTCGCTGACCGCGGCCTACCTGGCCGGCAAAGGCCTCGCCTCCCTGTGCCCGTCCTACGATCTCAACCAGTGGCAACTGTTCGATCTCATCGACGCCCTGGCCTCGATCCGGGCCGACGCCGTACGTCGCCTGGAAATCACCGTGCACCAGTATCTGCCCAGCTTCCATATGGAGCATTGCGTGTTCGCCGCCTTCATGAGCACGGGATCCAGCTTCCGCGATTGCGGCAAGCCCTGCGAAAAGCACCGCGTGGAATTGCGCGATCATACCGGCGCCCACCATCCGCTCAAGGCCGATCAGGAGTGCCGCAACACCATGTTCAACGGCAAGCCCCAGAGCGCCGCCATGCTGGTCCCATCCCTGTTGGCGAAGGGCGTCCGCCGCTTCCGCCTGGAAGCGCTGTATGAGGATGCGGAGACCCTGCGGGCCAAGGTGGAAGCCTATGCGGGGCTGGTATCGGGAACCGCGACCCCCCAGGAGGTCTTCACGCGCATGGGCGTGGTGGAAAAGTACGGGGTGATGGAAGGCCAGTTGCGCAACGCGGCCGTGCACCGGGATCGCAAGAAGGCCTAGTCCTTTGGGCTTTCAGCGCTGCAAGCCGGAGGCAAGGCGGCAGGCAGGGTCCCCGATCAATAGATCCCCTTGCAGTCCCAGGTTTCCATCTCATTGCTATGGACGCAACGGTTCTTCCCCAGGTGCGGATACTGGTATTCGATTTCATACCCGAAGGAATCGGTCTTGTACAGGAACGCGAAACAGTCCGGGCAGGAGGCGTGCAGATCCAATTCCATGCGCGTCTGGAATCCCGGTTCGACATCGTCCAATTGCACTGGATAGCGGCCGTTGCGCTCTTTGTATTTCTCCACCCCGGCCACGGCCTTATCGAGTACGGAAGCGCCCGACTTGGCCTGGGGGCAGGCGTTGGGACCACAGCAGGATTGCAGGATGGCCAGGTTGGCCAAGAGGAAAAGCGCTCCCGCCAGGGTCGCCAGAGCTTTCGCGTTCATCCGTGCTTCCGGGAGGCGGATTGCGAATCGGAGGGTGAACCGGAAGGCGAAGCGTGGGATGGAACCGGCGCAAGACGAATAAGCTCCAGCACCTTCCGGCCCCGCTTCGATTCCGTCAACGGACAATCATAGTCGTTGATCGATTTGCACTTCTCCGGCAAGGCAATCTCAAAGAGTTCCAACCCGGTCTTGGAAACCGCGTAGGCGAAACGGGAAGAGTCCGGACCGGAAAACACCACGTAGTCCATCTGGGGCATGTTGTCCATCCAATCCATCATGACCCGCATACGGTTGCGATCACGCAGCAATCCCGTCACGGTGTCGCCGGAGATGACCACGGTATCGCGGCATACGCCTTCGCCCACGCAGCGGTAGGACCCGTTCCAGAACAGGGACGCGTAGAAGTCTTCGATGTTACGGACGGAAGGTGGCGACTTCAGGAACTCCGCGGAGGAATCGGATCCCGACTCCCAGGCCTGGGCCGTCGAGTCCGTGAGCATGCGGAATACGATCGGACCCGAACCCATCTGTTCATGATGCGCTCCTTTGGGTTGCCAGGAGCCGGAATCGATCAGCAGGATGCCGCTGCCGCCCTCATGGTTGTTGTAGTCCATGACCACGGAATCCCCGTGGACCTGGAGGCTTACGCTCCCGCTCGGGAAAGGCGTCGCGAATATCGAGAGGTTGGCCATCAGCCCGTCATGGTATTTCCGGTTCACGTAGAAGCCGTCATAGGCGTGGGCGGAGGCTTTGCCTCCCGCTCCGGAACCGTTCCCGCCCAGGGTATCGTTGCCGCCCGGAGCCAGGGAATCCACTACGGCATAGGCCAAGGAGAAGTCCTCCCCGATTCTCACCTGGCGATTTCCATCCGATTTTTTACCGCATCCGTAAAAGGCGAATACAGCGACGACCGCTACGCTAACCACAATCGGAATCCGCATCGCGGGCAAGTTCCGTCCGCGCAAGGACCCAGCGGGCAGGCTCGACTTATCCACGCGCGCCATCCTTGCCGGACTCCAGGAAAGAAGGATCCAAAGCCAGCGACATCCGCACGAGCAAACCGTCCCGCATGATCTCCCGGACCTTCCATTGATCCCGCAACCGCGCCATCTTCCAGTATTCCACGAAGACGCCGTTCTCGATCCTGGTCTCCGTCCCGGAGCGGATGACCGCCTCGGTCGCATTGAAGCTGATGCGCGCCGTGAACTCGTCCTTGGAGTTGTCGAAAAAGTCCTTGGCGTTGACGATCTCCACTTCGTTCACGGTCACGTCCGAAACGGTTTCCCGCGTACCGTCCGCCATGTCCGCCTCCGCCTTCCGCAATTGCCATTCCTGATAGAGCTTGCGTTCCAACAGGGCGTGCAAGCGGGGGAAATCGCCTTTGCCCCAGGCGTCCTGGACGTCCTTGAAGGTTTCGATTACGCCGAGCTTGAGATCCCGTTCATTCCACGCCGCCTCGTGGCTGCGCGCCAGAATACGCGCGGCCTCGGCCTCGTTGAAGCGCATTTTCATGCGGATGTAGAACACGAACAGGATCAGCGCCGCGGCCGCGAAACAGATTTCGCTGGGGGTGATATGGATGCCGCTGGGAACGGTCTTCCCCCAATGGAACAACGGGCCGAAAGAGCCGGAGGCCATCAGCCTGCTTTCGTCTTCACGAATAGGTCGGCGGTATAGTCGTCATCCTCCGGATCCAGGGGCTTCTCTTCCGGAACGGCCCGGGTTACTGGCTCTTCGCCCAGGCGATAGGACACCGTAAGCTTCAGCCGCGACAACGCGATGGCGGATTGCTTGTCGAACACGAACAGCTTCTCTTCCTTGAAGTCGAAGGTGAGCACCTTGACCATCTCATCCCCGGACTCCACGGCGTCCACGAGATCTTCCGTGATCCCGTTCCTGGCCAATTCCTCGAACGTGACCGCGCGCCCTTTCTTGGTGTATCCGAGCACGGCCTTGATGGCGTACTTGGAAACCGAATCCAGGATCTCATCGTTGATCTCCTTGATGTTCACGGTCGCGTCGTTCTGGAAGGCCAGCTTGAAGCTGCGGGGTTCGCATACCACCCGATCGGAAAAGGACATTCGGCACCCCATGGATCATCGGCTGCAACCCAGCCGGACGGCTCTTGGTCTCTTGCAAAAGGCCGTGGACAAAATCTAGTTCAGGAGCCCGCAATTCCAATGCGGGCCGCGCTCGATCGTCACTTCGGACCCAGGAACGCCTCAAGGGCCGCCCGCTTCTCCGGGAACCGATCCAGATCGTTATGACCTCCCCCGTCGATGGGGATGAAGGTCAGGTTCCCGCCGCGGCATTGGGACAGGGTCTTGCCGTATTTGAAGGGGATGACCCCGTCGTGGGTCCCGTGCATGATGAGGACGGGGGCGGTGACGTTCGTCATCTTGTCGCAGCTGTTGAGGGAATAGGAGAGATAGAGGAAGGGTAGCAAGAACCAGTATTCACGATAGATCATCCCGCGCAGGCTTGCGTAGGGGGACTCCAGGATCAATCCCGCCAATGGTTTGCCTTGAGCGACCTGCACCGCGATGCCCGTCCCCACCGAACGGCCGTAGACGATGATGTTGCTGTCCGCATAGCCCAGGCCCCGGGCATAGCCGTACAAGGCCTTGGCGTCCAGGTACAATCCCTTCTCCGAAATCGTCCCGCCGCTTTTCCCGTACCCGCGATAGTCAAGGATGATCATGTCCGTGCCCAGGTACTCCAGATCGTTGTACGCATATCGCCACGAGGCCAGCGATCCCGCGTTGCCGTGGAAATAGAGGATGATGCGCGGGCTCTTGAAATTCGCGTAGCGGATGGCGCTGAGCGTCACACCGTCTTCGGTCTTGATGCTGATTTCCTCGCCGCCTTTGTTGGCGGAAAACATTTCTCCAGCGGGGATCTTCTCCGCGGGAAATATCATTTTGGTCTGGAAGGCGCAACCCGCGGCGAACACGATGGCCAGGACAATGAGCAGGATCCGGACGGCCTGGAATCCGGTTTCCAACCCATTCTCCATCAATCCGCCAAGGGAGGAAGGACGATGTCCGGATATTTCTCCGCGATGCGCGCGCGGAAATTGACCAGATCCTTTTTGCGCAGGCGATGCACGAATTCCCCATCGTGGAACAGGCCGCCGCCGGATAGATCCATGGTGATGTCCTCCACCTCGTTGTGCGCGCAAGGATTGGACGGGAAAGGCTGCTTGTCGTTGCGGAGGATCTCCCACTCCGTTCCCGCCACCTTGGCCAAAGCCGCATACACCCTGCGGATGCTGCCGGGCACTTCGATGTCCGGATCGCTGACGTGGCCCAGGATGATCGGCGCCTCGAAAGGATATCCTTCCAGACGGAGGATCAGCTCTTGCGAGGACAGCTCCATTTTGCAGATGGTTTCCGGATTCGGCTCCTTGAGCACCTGCATCAAGGCCGACAGCACGTCGATGTATTCCACGTGGAGATGTTTTTCCGAATGGTAATGCTCCTCCACCTCCGCGATCCGGAGGTTGAAGATCTTCATCTCCATTTCGGAGAGCATCGCGCTGAGTCCCTAGGCTTTCCTGAGACCGTTCCGCAGGGACGGAATCGCCAGCCGGGGCAGAACCACGGCCAGGTAGGCGATGGCGAGCCAGAGGAAGTTGAAGGGCCGATCGTAGACCTTGGAATGGGCGAACAGGGCGATGCCCACGAGCAGACCGAGTCCGAGATACCGGGTGGTCTTGTTCTCGTCGTAAACGGGCCGGAAGCCGGCGATCAAAAGCCAGACGAGCAGCGCGGGCAGGATGGAACGCGGGACCGTGGCGAGCATGGCCATCAGGGTCAGATAGAAGGCGGCAAAGTAGCCGTTCACCAGGTTCCCGGCCGCATGGGCATGATTGCGCAAGACGATCACCACGGAGGCCACGAGGGCGAAGGCCAGGGGAAACAGGATGGCGCTGCAGTAGATCCAGGTCACGGGCTTGCGGATGGCGTTCATCCAGCCGCGCATGTCCCCGATCAATCCATCTTCGCCGGCCATGTCATTCCGCCTCTCTGTGCATGCCCGGAAAATATAGCATGATCGCCCCCGCCGCCTAGCGGAATACGTAGCGATAGCTGAGGCCCGCCAGGAAATAGGCCTCCGTGCCGTAGTCGAGATTCCGGAATCCCCAACCGACCTCCGGGCCCAGCAGATGGTGGCCCCGGAAGGAATGCCAATGGTTGAGAAACACCTCATTGTTGAAATCGCCTTTGCTATGCGGTATCCCGAACTTGGTGGCGTACGCGCCCGGTTCGATCAGGAAATAGGATACCCGGTAGGACAGCTCCAACGCGTTCCATTCGTCCGCCTGGAATCCGTACAAGAGATGCAGATGGGAAAAGTTCCGCCGCAGCCTCAGCACGTGGAACAGCTCCAGGCTCGCGTCCGAAACCAGGTATTGCGCGTCGTCGATCAGGTACTTGGCTTTCACGCCGATGTCCGCGGGGAAAACCCAGTCGTCCCGCCAGGTATACTCGATTCCGGTCATGCCCCCGTGGATGGTCGCGTGGAGCTTATGGGGAATGAGATGCACGCTGTCCCGGTACTGATCCCCCGTGATCAGGAATTCCCAATAGACGGGAATGATGGAATGGCTGACGGCGGGAGAAGAGGTGGTCTCCCATAACAGGATCGGCTGGAATTCGAAAGTGGATTGATCCGGATCCAGATGGGTGCCGGGACCGTTGAAGGCCTTGATCAAGGTTCCCCCGATGGCGGCATAACCGGGAGCATGGAACACGGGATCGTTGATTGAATTGATGGGACGGACGTGAGGAAACCAGGAGCATGCGGCCAGCATGGACCAGGCCAGGCACAGGGTAAGAGTTCGGAGGGGCTGCATATCCGTCGGAAAAGTTAGTTCAACGTCACAAAAAAACCGGTCCCACGGAAGTGGCACCGGTCCATGTCCAAAGGGACTTGGAGAGGCGGATCAGCCCTTCTTGCCGGCCTTCTTCTCGCGCTTCTCGAGCTTCTTTTCCTTCATGCTCTTGGCGGGGGCCTTCTTGGTTTCCTTCTGGGCGCTTTTTTCCTTGGACATATTCACTCCTATGCTGGGAAATGATGACGACGTTCGGCCGCCGAAGCGGCTACGGTTAAAAGTAACCAAATCCCGCCCGTTTTGCTCTAGCCGCGCAACAAGCCGATACTATCTTTATCGGCATGAAGACCGCAAAACTAGTGATCGCACTCGTCATCCTCCTCGCGCTGCTCGGTTCGGGATATTACTTTTTCGGCAACTACAGCGACGGCTACCGCGCCGGCACCGTGATCAAATTGAGCCGTAAGGGATTGATCTTCAAGACTTTCGAAGGCCAACTCAACTTGGGCATGGGGATCAACGACGGCAATTCCACGCTGGCGGTTTCCAATCTCTGGGCCTTTTCCGTATCCCCCTCGGACACCGTCTGCCTGCATGGACTCGACACGGCCATGATGAGCGGCAAGCGCGCCAAGCTCCACTACCGGGAAAAGTTCCTCGGCGTACCCTGGCGCGGAGATACCAAGTACCAGGTCTACAAGGTCGAACTTTCCCACTAGGGAATCCCCAGCGACTTTCTCAGGCGCCTTCCACGGCGCTGTCGCGCGCGCCGGATTTTCCAAAAGCCACATTGCCGATACCGTAACCTGACTGTTCCAACGGGACCCGCGAGTGGGCTTGCCTGGAGCGTATCGGATCGGGACCCTGCCTCCCGGAAAAACCCGTCCCGCTTTTAAGGTCGAACCGTTTTATTCTCGTTTTTTCGAACTATTTCGTGACGTTTTAAACATATTACATGTCGCTATCGTAATCAAAATCCAGCCCCGAAACCCTACCCTGGCGCGTTTTCGGGCCCTGGCGCGCGGGTAACGCCTTCTTCCGTAATCACCGGGTTATGACGCCATTGAGGGCTGTCCATCCGCGCTTGGACACCGCTACCTTAAGTGCCGGGAGACATGAGCCGCCGTCCCCGGTTCAATACGGTTTCCCGAGGGAACAATCATGCACATCACCAACATCAACCACTCGGCTTACAGCGAAAACTCCACCGCCGGATCGGCTTCCGATGCACTCCATGGTTCCGTTCCGTTTCCCGATGCGCGATCTTCCGCACCGGTGAACCGCGGCCGCTGCTACGACCTGTTCGTGAGCGCGGAAGTGCTTGGCCGCGTCGGCCGCTCTGCCCGATTGGACGCGGCCCGGGAGTCACAGGGATTTACGGGCGACTCCATCCGTTTCCAAACCGAACGCAACCGGCTCACGGCCCGCAAGCGCCGGGCGCACATCGATCTGCTGACCTTTCCCCAAAACCGCGGACTGAAAAAAATCTTCCGGGAAGCCCGGACCGCCGAAGCGGAATTCATCCGCGTCCACCGCGAAGACATCCGCCGCGAGCGCAAGGCGGGCAACCGTGAAGACTACGTCGCCCCTCTGGCATTCACCGCGCCCAGCCTGGCCACTCTCCGCGTGGGCAAGACGATGCCCAAAGGCCTCGCGGAAGGTTTCCCGTTCTACCGCGATTGCCTGATTCAGATGGACGATATTGTGAACAAGTCGGCAACGGATTGGGTGAACCATCCCGGCCGCCAGACGGAAAAGGCCTACAGGCATGCCCTAAACGTCCGCTCGGTTTTCGAACAACGCCATGAGGCGGCCATCAAACAGGAAATGCGCGCCGGCTTGTGGAACGTCGCCGCCGCGGAAACGCAAGAGGCCAAGGTCGCCGCCCGACCATTCCAAGGCAACCGCGTGTACGAATTGGGAGTCAGGACGGAACGCCTGCACGACATGGGCATCCCCAATCCCGGTGACCGGGCCGGCAGTCCCATCGCCCGGTATATCGAGGGTAACGTCTAGGTTTCGCCTGGGAGGAAGGCTACCGCCTCAGACCATGCCTTGGGCGAATTTCTTCGCCTCGGGGTTCTCCAGGCATTTGTTCATCAGGCGTTCGGTCTCGCCGCGGTATTCCAAGGTCGCGAATCCGGTCTTTTCCAGCTTGAGCCGTTGGAACAGCTTGTCGATCAAGGTCCAATCCGCGCCGTCCAGGACATCGTCACGGCCATCCCTCTGGGACAACACCCACTTTTCCATGTCGCCTTTGAACGCGTTGAATCTTTCGAGCTTTTCTTTGGTAATCACGTCTTGCCGTTCGCTTGGGTGGGCGGGCCGGACCGGAGCCGGGGCCGCATGCCAAAGGTAGTCACAACGGGACCCTGGAACCCGGATTTTCCTCCCCCGCCGCCCATTCCAGCCATTCCGACACCCGCGCGTTGATTTCCTCCGCATGGGTCATGGAAATCAGGTGGCCTCCCCCATCGACGGCGAAGTCCACGGCCTGATTACCGACCGGGAGGATGCGGTCCAGGGACCCATGGACGCGGAGGGTAGGACAGCCGGGTCTCGCGTCCCGCTCCGCGGCGTGGATGAAACGGATCAGGGTTTTGACCTTGCCGCCATTCAGCTTGCGTGCCATCGCATAAAACAAATCCAGCTCGGCCCGTTTCCGGATCCCGAAGTAATATCGGATCAGGAAGCGCGGCATGAGGCGGATACTGAATAAAGGAGCAGGGATAAAGCGGACGAAAGCGCGCATCATCCGGAAGATCCCGGCGATTGCGTTGCCGGAAGAAAGGGAGCCGATCAGAATGACGCCTTCGGCCTCGAAGTCGCAAGCCATCCTTTGCGCGACGAGACCGCCAAAGGAAATGCCCGCATGGATTGCGTTGTTTTCAATCCGGTTTTCCGACTTGATATTCCGGATGAAGTCTTCCCAGGTATCACCGAAGACACGGGGCCATCCGATCCATTGGATATCGAAGCCGGGGATGGAGTGGAACCGGGCCAGGAACGAGTCCGCTCCGAGCCCGGGGTAAAAATAGATCTTCATCTTGGGTGAAACCCTCTACCTTCGACGACGGGATTTTCAAACATGGGCGGAAGAAACCGCTAAAGGATTTTTCTCCGCTAAGACCAAGCGCATTAGGCCCAAGGCCGCCAGAAACACGCCCCCGTCCAAAGCCCAATCGCTCCGCGACAAGGCCTCCAACCTTTCAACTCGAAGCCCGCACCATAGGGATGCCATGGAAATGATGGGGGCGAAATAGAAAAGCTGAAACCGGCGCCCGGCCCAACTGTGGAACAAGGGCAGGCAACACAGGCAGGCAAGCGGCGGAAGCAGCTCCGCCGCAAACAACAATCGTTGCGCCCGTTTCCCGGTCAACCCAAAGCGGTCGAGGATCATTTCCGCTCCAACGCCAACAATTTTTCCTTGTTGGGGATTCCGCCCGCATATCCGCCGATCGTCCCATCCGCCGCAATCACGCGGTGACAGGGGATGATGATGCACAAGGGATTCTTCCCGTTCGCGCTCCCCACTGCGCGCACAGCCTTGGGATTCCTGATCCTCGCGGCAAGCTGCTTATAGGACCAGGTGGCGCCGAAAGGGATTTCCCGCAAGGCCTGCCACACGCTTTCCTGGAATGGCGTGCCTGAGAAGTCCAACTCAACATCGAAAGTTTTGCGTATGCCTTGGAAGTATTCCTCCAATTGGCGCGCGGCTTTGCGCAGGATTGCCTGGGCGGGACCCTTGCCCTGCAAATCGTCCACCATGGGAACCGGACGATTATTCCAATACAGACCGCGCAGGCCTTGGTCCGAAGCGATAAGGTAAAGGTCTCCCACGGCTGTTTTCAAAACATACTGGTATTCAATCATTGCGGTACCTTTTTTGATTTCATATCCGATTTATTCTTCGCGCCCGTATGCGCGTGCTCGCCCCACAATAGGACAGCCGCATATCCGCGCCAAGGGCTCAACCTGGCGATGGCTTCCGGCGAATGGAGCCGGAGCGCGCGGGCCAATACCAAATCCGTTCCGGGAAAGGCGTCCGTATGGCCCAGCACGCGCAAGGACATATACTCCGCGGTCCAGCGGCCGATGCCGGGGATGGCCAGGAGTTTGGCCTGGAAGGCCTCCACGCTCTGGGTAGGCTCCAGGGAAAGCCGGCCGGAAACGACCTCTTTCGCGAAGGCCGCCAGGGTTTCCTTCCGCTTACCGGTCGTTCCCAATCCCGCATAGGCGACGCGGGCGAGTTTTTGCGGCGTGGGAAAAAGCCGGATGGGATTTCCATTTTCCTCCGACCCACACCCGTCAAGATGCTCGCCGTACATGCGCACCACGTTATCCACCAGGCGACGCCCGTGCGCAACGCTCACTAGTTGTCCGAGGATGGTGGCGATGGCGGTTTCGAAAGGATCCCAGCCGGTGGGGATCCTGGCTCCCGGCCGTTTGGAAAGGAAACCGGAAAAGACCCGATCGCCGCGCATGGCATTGGCCACCAGCAAAGGATCAGAGTCGAGATCGAACATGCCGCGCACCCGGTTGAGCAGGATACCGATGGCGGAAGGATCCGGGAAATCGATGCCGACCAAAAGGCGATTGCCTTCGGCGTGGTTGCGGACGGTAAGGCTTCCGGATTTCCCGCCGACAGACATGATGCGCGTGTACCGGCCCGGAGCGAAGGTTTCCAGGCCCGCTATGGCGTGCCGGGCATAGAAGGCGAGCAGGCCGTCGAAATCGAAGGGCGGACGATAGGGCAGGGAGATGAGCATGGGAGCGCCGGCGGGGAGTTTGGTCCGGCGGATTTCGGAGGGAGCCTTCCGAAAGCGGGCCCGAAAGGCATCGTTGAAGCGCCGTACGGAGGCGAAGCCCGCTGCGAATCCGACTTCGGCGATGGGCAGGCCGGTTTCGGCGAGCAGCTTGCGGGAAAGATTGAGGCGGTTCTCGAAGGCGATCTGCTTGGGCGTCTTGCCGATTTCCCCGATGAACAGCCGGCGCAAGTGGCGGGCGGAAACCCCGAAACGTTCGGCGAAGGCATTCTCGTCGGAAGCGAGAGCGTCCTTATCGCGGATGAGCTTGAGCGCCCGTTGCACCAGCGCGGACGTTCCGATCCAAGCGGCGGAATGGGGCGCGGCCTCCGGGCGGCAGCGCAGGCAGGGGCGATAGCCGGCCTTCTCCGCGGCATGGCCGTTGGCGAAGAACTCCACGTTCTTGCGCAAGGGCTTGGCCGGGCAGATGGGACGGCAATAGATCCCCGTGGTCTTCACCCCCACGAAGAACTTGCCGTCGAAGCGGTAGTCCCTGGCCAGCATGGCCTGATAGAAGGCGTCCTCGTTCTCCACGCATAGAAGATAACCGGTTTACCGCCAGCGACTAGCCGGATTCGGACATGATCGGATCGCGCTTCCGGGCCCACCCGCAGCAGGCCATAGCACCGTACTTATTTGACAATCTTGGCGATTCCGGCTTCGGTCTTCACCAAGAACACACCTTGGGGAACATGGGCAAGGTTCAGGGTTGAAACATTGGAGGAAAGGCCGATAACATTCCCCTTCAAATCGATGATTTCCGCGGATTTGACTACGCGATTGAACCGGACTTCATCGCCTTGCTGGTTGGGTTTGAATTCATTTCCACTGACCAAGGATTTCACGCTGGTGACCGCACTGATGAGAGGACCGGCGATAATCGAAGCGGGATAGGTGACTTCATCGATTTTCAAAACGGCGCCATCGCCATTATCCCCATTGTGGAGGATGCTCGCGAAACGTACGCTCGTAATGGGAGAAAACCTAAAAGAATAATCGGCCGCAATGCTGACCACGGTAGAGGTGGTGGCGTCTTGGGCGGAAACGGAATACGTGCTTTTGGTCAAATCAAGAGTGAACCATACATAGTATGATTTGCCGAGCTCGAATGGCATTTGATTCGCGGGCGTGCCTATGGCACCGCCGTTTCTGGCGTCAATAACACCCTTTCCATCGCTGGCATTATCGAACCTCGCATAGGTTGAATACCCCGCGTAGGCCGTAATGGAATCCTGTGCAAGCGCGATCCCGGTATTTACCAGGGATGCGGACGCAATGCTGCCGGGGATATTGTCCCGGAAATGCACGGTGACCCTCACGATTTTTCCGGATCCGCTGATAGGCGGGGTAATTGCCACGGTTTCGTCATTATTGAAATTCGCCGCGAACAAAGAAATGCAAGAGCCCAAAACCAAATTCAAAACCACCACCGACATCTTTAATGCGGAATTCTTTTTCACGTTTTCTCCCCGATTTGGAATTGATGACTGATACTGTTTGGATCCGCGCCCGACTGCAAGCATTCAAGCACAGCGGCTCCCTTTTCGGAATGGCGGAGCAGACGACCAAGAGGCGGATGCGGATCCGATTCCACATTTCCAACCATTCCTATTCGAGCGAACGAATACGGAAGGGGATCAGCGCCACCTCGGGTTACAATGGAATTCTTCGGAAGAATTCCGACCATGCATAAGCCAAGCGCGGCGGGGGCGAATCGACCCTGAGGACTCCATGCACGGATGAAAACATTCCTTACCTCAATCCCCAATAGCCAGGTAAAGACACCTCCTCACCGTATTGGATGACGCCATTTTCCCACGATCGGTATTTCCTGGAATTGAACTCCGCATAATCCGGACTCCGCCGGATGTTTTTTAGGATGTCGGCGGAAGGGAGAATGGTTCGTCCACCCTGCATGACTCATCCTGAACGTTCGGGGCTTTGGACGCAAATGGCGCGGAAGTAAAAATATCGCCAATGGGTCGGACAGGCCCGGAACGTCCTTCCACGAAACGAAAAGGTGACGTCTTCCCCGCTTTTCGGCCCGGGGACTGCGAAGTCGCCTGCACCCGGCGGGACGGATTAATTCCGGTGTGGCGCGAGCGTCGCAATCATTGCAGGTAGACGTAACGGCACTGCGACGGTACTTCAATGTGTCCGTCGGTCAACTGGCGCAGCACCGCATTCTTCTCGATGTTCTTTTCTTCCGCGCAGGCAACCGATTGCGAGCCCGAATAGGCGAAGATCATTTCAAAAGACTTCCGGTTGGCCGCGGAGTCGCTTGAGATCACGTATCGCTTGGAATCCAGGCAGGGGCCCGGTTTATCGGCCTGATACACCCACGTTCCGCCTGCGCCGCGCTTGAATTTCAGGTACTCTTCCCGGTTGATGACGATGCAGGTGGCCTTGGAAAGGGAATCCATCTTGGCGTAGGCCTTGCCAAGCCGCCGGGTCTCCCCGTTCGCGCACGCGGTCCGCAACAGGTCCACGATCTCCTTGGATTCTTTGACATTGGGTTCGATCAATTGCAGGCCGCCGCACAGGGAGTTCCGCAAGGAATCGTTCCCGGCGGAAAGCAGCCGGGCCCAAGTGGAGAATTGGGTTCCGGTTTTCAGGTCCGGCACCACGAATTCCGTCGCGCGGATTACGCAAGCGTTTTCTCCCGCCGGCGTCTCATCGCAGGAGATGCGCATCTCCTCCCGGCCGTCCGGCGTCTTGACCACGAAGAATTCATGGCCTTTTTTTACGGGAGACTCGGCCTGGAGCCGTCCGGAAAGCGTAAGGCAGACGGCTGCCAGCAGGCTCCACCGTCCCAGCGCAGGAATCCCGGTTTGAAGAGGTTGATCGGTTCCAAGACCGTATACGATTCGCGGTTTTTTCACTACGGGGTTTCCCGGTTCACTGCGGCCGAGGAAATCCATTCCACCGCCGCAGCGAAGTCGTCCGTGGCCGGAAGATGCGCGCCCCGGCAGACGAGGTGGACGCAACCCTCCATGGGTATGGTTTCGGTTTTGAACATATCCGTACTACTGGTATTATCTCTATTCAATCACGGGATTGGGGAGGAAATATGGCCGGGATCACTCGTCGAAGAGCTTATAGTTCGATTTGCGCGGCTGGGACTTTTCGATAACCCAGGCGGAAAACCTCCGATATAGGGGAAGCCTGCCGGGCAGGATGGTTTTGCGCGTCCCGGCCACGGTTTCCACGATGGAATCCATATGTCCATGGGTATAAAAGACGATACTGGCGGTATCTCCGGATTTCCCCAAATTGATTTCCCTTCCGCCACGATAGCCGTGAATGTATTCGAAGGAGCCCGTAATCACGGTGGTGTCCTTTCCGAATATCGTGCCGAGCCCGTCATAGTAAAGGTTCCGGTCCATGGGTACAACCGAAGTGATTTTTCCGAAAAAATACCGCTCGCTTATCAAGGACGTGTCCATGGTGGTTTTCAGCTTTTCATGATAGTTCGCCGCCAGAAAAAAAAGGGTGAAGGCCAGGCTTACCGTCAGGACTACGCCATACAAAACGCTCATTAAGACTTTCGCCTTCCATCTCGCAGGGACGAATTTCACCGTTTCCAGGACGGTGGTCACGTGGGAATGGATGATCTTGGCATTCGCCTGGGGATGAAAAGCCTTGGGAAATCCCTTCTGCAGTTCCGAAAGCAAGACGGCGAACCGCTCCGGCGCGCCCGCCAACTCCCCGAAGGTCTTTTCGGTCATGCCTTCTTTGATCATGGTCTGCGCGACCTTGTTGGACTTGAGCGCGGCGATGGAACCCATCAAGGAGAAGAACGCCACGATACCCAGGAAGAAATTCCCTTCGGCGAAACCCAAAGCCACGAAACAGACGACGCCGAACAGGGCGAAGGCGAAGCGGAAATAACGGTTGCGGATGAAGAGCACATCGATGTAGCGGCCGCCGTCCAAGGGCATAATGGGAAGCATGTTGAATACGTTGAGCACCAGCATGATTTGCGCGGCCTTCAGGAAGTAGAAGCCGTCCGTGAGGAGAAACCCGATAAGCAACAAGGCGGACGCCAAAACCCCGGGCAACGGCCCCATGATGGAAACGAAACAGCTTTTTACCGCGGATGCGTTCTTGGCCTTGCCCGAAACCGCAGCCCCAAGAAAGGGCATGAAGAACATCTTCACGTCGCGATAGCCGAACGCCTTCATCGCAGCCAGATGCCCCAATTCATGGAACAACAGCACCCCGATCAGGATCGCGATCTCCTTCACGTCCGAATGGACAATCCCGGCGGTGAAGAACATGATCAAGGTGACGATGAACAGGGTCAAGGACCGCGCGGGCTTCCGATTGGCGTCGTAGAATTCCAACGCTTCGATCAATCCGGCGTATTTGTTTTGCTTGGGTTCTGTTGGCGCTGATTCCGTAAGCGCCGATTCTGAATGGGCTGGTTCGATGGGTGCGGGATCCAGGGGCTCCGGATCCAAGGGCAATTCAGCTTCGCTCATTTGCTCTGGCTCCACATCATTTAAGTTGCTCCTTGATTTGAAAAGGAATCGAAAAAGGAATCGAAAAAATGCACCGCCGGGACGATTGGATTTATCAGGACCCTGACTGGAAAAGCGCGGAAATAAAAATAGCACCAAATGGGTCGGCTGGGACCGGAACGTGCTTCCTCAAAATGAAAAGATGCCGTCTCCCCCTCTTTTTGACCCCGGACTTCCGAAAGCTCCCGGAAAGAAATGGGCTTCCCCTTGGCCGAAATACGGACTCGGCCTTATATTTGGGGCAACATCCGGTGGGTCAAGGATGGGCTGATGCTGGTATTTCCGGCGAAGCCTTGCGCAAAAACAGCGAGGGAAAAATGATGAAGTCTCTGATAGGGACCGCCTTGTGCGGTCTCGTAATGATCGTGCCCGTTTCCTCCCAGATCCCCACCGGAGTCACCTTCGAGGCCATCTACGATCAGGCCAAGGTCGGCTTCATCCAACCCACCTATATCGGGCCCGTACCGGGAGACGCCTCGCAGATGATCGTAATCGAGCGCGCGGGCAAGGTCTCCCGCCTGGTGAAGAACGGGGCCATCTACGACAAGGTGGCTTGGTTCTCGGTAGCGGCGAACATCGCCACCCATTGGGACGGGATCTGGAACGTGGAATTCCATCCCGACTTTAAGCAGAACCATCTCTTTTACATCCTCTACCGCCTCAACAACGGCGCGGACACGCGGTCCGTGATTGAGGAATGGACCTGCGCAGCCGATCTCTCGGGCCCCAAGAAGGTCCGCGACGTCATCTTCTTCAACCAGAAAAGCATCCACTCCTCCGGTGATCTCCACTTCGGCAAGGACGGCTATCTCTACTCCTCCCAAGGCGACCGCGATCAGCATGCCCTCGGCGGTCCGCTGATGAGCGAGTTGTGGGGCAAGGTGATCCGCATCGACGTGAACAAGAAGGATCCGGGCCTGGAATACGGCATCCCCGACAACCCCTTCAAGGGCCAGGCCGGCGCGCGACCGGAGATCTGGGCCTTGGGATTCCGCATGCCCTGGCGCTTCAGCTTCGACGCCCTCAACGGGGACATGTACCTGGGCGACGTGGGCGATTTGACCTACGAGGAAGTCAACCTGGTGCAGGCGGGCAAGAACTACGGCGCGGGCAAGGTGGAAGGCAATTGCACCACGGCCTGCGCAGGCCTGACCAATCCCATCCTGCAAATGCCCCATGGCTGCGTCATCGGCGGCTTCGTCTACCGCAACGATCCCGCTTCGGCTTTCTACGGCGCCTACATCTACGCCGACTACCAGCTCAACACCCTCAACGCCTTCAAGATCAACGGCGACAAGACCGGCGTCACCGACAACAAGAAGATCGCCGCCGCCACGCCGGGTCGCATCTCGGCCCTGGGCGTGGACGCGACGGGAAGCATCTACGCGGCCACCTATAATGAGAATTCGGAAACGGCTCCCACGCATATCTTCCGCCTGAAGCACGCGGAATTGCGGGCCGCGACGACGGCCCTACAGCCCCTGGGCAAGACGCCTTTCTCGGCGCGGGAAGCCTCCTTGACACGGACGGAAGCGGCTGCCAAGGGTTACCGCAGCTATTCCGTTTCCGGAAGGATCATGAAAGCCGGAGCGGCTTCGGCCAGGGGGCTCACCTTGATCCGGGATCCGGCTACGGGAGAAACCGCCAAGCGGGTGGATCTCCTTTAGGCCGCGCCCTGGATCCGTATCAGGGTCCCTTGAGGGCCTGGTGGGCGTTGCGGTATCGGGTCGCGGACTGGCCCATCTGCTGCGAGAAGTAGCGGTTGAAATGGCTGTGATCGTAATGTCCGGTCTTGAACGCGATCTCCGAAATCGACAACTCGCCCTCCGCCAGGTATTGGCAGGCCGCCTGGATGCGCACCGAACGTATATATTGGGTGGGGGTGCTGCCGAAGATGCGCTTGAAGTGCCGTTCGAATTTGCTGGGAGACATGGCCGCCATCGCCGCCAGATCCTTCAGGCTCAGCGCCGAGGCGTAGTTGGCCAGGATATATTCGATCACGGCGGACATTTCCATGTAAGGCTTGAATGAGGAGTGGGCCTTCTTGAGATCGCGCGAGAATCCGGCGATGCCCTGGACCAAGCCGCGATTGTCCAAAAGCGCAATCTTGGTGGTGCAGAACCAATCGGATCCGCCCTTGGAGTTCTTGCTGAGCTCCAACTTGTTGATGATGGCCTTTCCCGATTGCATCACGCTGAGATCGTCCCGGCGATAGCCTTCCGCCAGGTGGTGCGGCCACACGTCCAGATCGGTTTTTCCGATCAGGTCGCTTTCGCTCTTGAGCCCGCAGCCATTGACGAAAAAGGTATTGGCCGCCATGAACCGTCCTTCGCGATCCTTCGCGAAGAAATAGGTGTCCGGAAGGTGTTCGAGAAGCTCGAGCGCGGGCTGGGTGGCCAAACGCTTCAGGAATCTGCGTTTCATCGCAATCGTTTTCATAGGACTCCGGAAATCCCCCCCGAACCGATGCAACACCGAACCCCGCCGGCCTCCCGCTCAACAGGACGCTGCCGATATTGTACACACAATTGCCGATCTTGTACCCGGTTAAAATACGCCTTCCGCTATTATCACCATCGGTGGGTCAGGGGCGACATCATGAGAAACGCGAACGTGCGTATTCTGCTCTTCCTGCTATCCATCCTCACGCTCTTCGCCACCGCGCTAGCCCAGGACAAGCCCGGTTGGAAGGTGATCTGGGCCGATGAATTCAACGACCCGACCATCAACACGACCAAATGGTCGCTGATGAACGAGGCCGCCAACGTCAACTCCGAGCTGGAGTACTATTCCAATTCCGCCAAGAACGCCTTCATCGACAGCGGCTCCCTGGTGCTCCGCGCCATCAAGGAGAACGTCGGTGGGCGCAACTATTCATCCGCCAAACTCATCACGCGCATGAAGGGCGATTGGCTGTACGGCCGCATCGAGGTGCGCGCCCGGCTGAACCAGGGCAAAGGCATGTGGCCCGCCATCTGGATGATGCCGACGGACAATGCATATGGAGGATGGCCCTCCTCGGGCGAGATGGACATCATGGAACTGCTCGGCCATCAACCCGCAAAAGTGTACGGCACCGTGCATTGGAACAGCGGCGGCCACCAGCAATCCGGATCCTCCAAGACCCTCACGACAGGCACCTTCGCGGACGATTACCACGTATTCGGTTATGAATGGGAAGCCGGGGCGCAGCGTTGGTACATCGACGATGCGCTCTACTTCAGCACCACCAAAGGGCAACCCTTCGACAAGCGCTTCTACCTGATCCTCAACGTGGCCGTGGGCGGTGGCTGGCCCGGCAACCCCGACAACACCACCCTTTTCCCCAACGACATGGCCGTAGATTACGTACGCGTGTACCAGAAATCCGCCACCCCCACCCTCGATCCCGCGCGCGCAACGGCGGACTTCACGCTTGCCTCCACTACCTTCCAGGATGAAGCCATGTTCGCCAACGGCCCCGCCTCCGGCGAGCTCACCTTGCGCGATGTGTCAGGAAAAGTCCTGGAGCGCCGTGCCATGGCTCCCGGCGAGACGCGCGGGTTCGGCGGCAGTTTGCCGAAAGGCGTTTATCTCTATGAAATGAAGACGCGGAGCGGAAAGGGCGATGGCGAACACAGCGGAAAACTTTTCAAATCCCGATAGCCGAGATTCCGATTTCACCTTCATCTACTACGATCGCCTGGCGCATCGGGCCGGCTTCGCGAAGACGGGATGGCAGCCCCTGGCGGGGCCCACCAGCGGCTAGTCGTCCTTCTCCAACTGTTCATTGTAGGCTTCCAGCCCTTCTTCCGTGATCACCCAACTGCCGCGCTCGCTCGAGACGATATGGCCGTTGACCACCAAGTGTTCCACGGCGGACTCGATCTCGCTTTCCTCGCCCACATGCTCGATGAATTCCTCATTGAAATGGGGACCTTCATCGGACAGGAAAGCCAGGATCTTCATTTGAAATTCTTCCACGATAACCGCCTTAGGTATTGTAAGAGTTGGCTCATTCTCCAATTCAAAATACGTACCTGCAAGGCCCCATGGAGTTTTCGCGTGAAAGGAATGTCGGATAAATGGCCCTTTGGTACCTGAAGTAGGCGGATTCTCTCCAAACCTGCTCCCGCAGCCGGTCAGACATTGCGTGGGCGTACCGATGCTTCTGCGCATTTCCCAGGAATTTGCCGCCATGACCGTGGTCCGGGAATTGCTTTTTCGACCGGAAAGAGGAGGCCTATCAAAACGACGCCCTATTTATCGCATTGAATTCCGCGCAAAACCGGATATCCCTGATCTATTCGCAGGCAGAAGGCGTCATTTACTCCTATCGCTATACCAACGACAGCAGCAATGCCATGACCCTCCGTATCCAAGACAAACCAGCCGAGGCGAAAATGGTCTTCATCAACGACAAGTACCACATGCCGGTTCCCAGGGCATCGTCGTGCTCGAATTGGACGCCGATGACAAGCAGGTGGCCAAGACGATGTTCCCAGGCATGGCGTGGTCTGATGGATGGCCTGGATACGACAAAGGGATACGACGATCTGGGTGAGCCTCTCACCGGGTTCCATTCGACGTTCCATTCGACGTTCCATTCGACGTTCCATTTCGGGGGCCATTTGCGCTTCTGAGGCTGTTGGCGGATTTACCGTCCATCACGCCGTAGACAAATTGGCTACAGAACTTACCGCGGGTCCGGACGCCTCGGGCGCGTTAGGTTTATCATTGAAACAAACCCATGCCCGCATTCGAACCCTTGGATATATTCGCTTTCCTGGATTACCGCCGGTACCTGGAAGCCTATTACCTGAAGCGGAAAAACGTAGACAAGAAGTTCTCGCACCGCTTCATCGGCAAGGAGGGGAAATTCGATCCGGGCCTCTTCTCCAAGATCCTGCAAGGCAAACGGGACATCTCCCCTTCCATGGTTTTCCGCCTGGCCTCCCTGCTGAAGCTGGACAAGAAGCAGACGGAATATTTCCAATCGCTCGTCTTGTTCAACCAGGCGCGCCTCCACGAGGAACGCAAGCATCAATATGAGAAACTGGCGGTCTTGCGCGGCACGCGGGCCAAGGCCGTGGAAGACCACCAATACGAATTCTACAGCAAGTGGTATTATTCCGCGCTGCGGGAGGTGCTGGATTTCCATGCCACCGACGGCGGCGATTGCGAGACCTTGGCGCGCCGACTGAAGCCGCCCATCAAGGCCTCCGAAGCCAGGCAAGGCCTGGAATTGCTGGAGAAGCTGGGCTTCGTGGCGCGTGACGCGAACGGACGCTATCGGGTCAAAGATCGTCTAATCACCACCGGCTACGGCAACGCCGCGCTCGCGGCCAACAACTTCATATTGGAAAGCCTGGACCTGGCTAAGGGCGCCATCGATCGGTTCACCGCTGCGGAACGCAACCTCTCCACCGTCACGTTCAGCATTCCCAGCAGTCGCTTCGCCCACTACGAGGCCAAATTGCGCGCCTTCCGTCGGGAGCTGATGGCAGAGGTGGAAAAGGAAAAAGGCACCGACATCGTTTATCAGCTCAACGTCCAGCTTTTTCCATTGTCGCTCCCCAGGGAAGTGAGCGGTCTTGGTTAGCGCGCGGTACTTTATGCGTAGCGTTCAGCACCTGAGGCGTCGCGCCAGGCTCTTGGTACAGCCCGGCGCCACGCTGGCCACGCTCGCCGTCGCGTTCGCCCTCGTATTCGCTCTTGTATGGATCAACGCCTGCTCGGACCCCGCGCGCGTGGCGGGCGGCGCATCGGAAACCGAGGCCACGGTTGCAGGGCGCGTGGAACGGGCGGATGGTTCGCCTGTAATCGGCGCCTCGGTACGTCTGCGTCCGGCGTTTTTCCTCCCCGATACCGGGGCGTCCGGTCTCCCGAAAACCCTGGCCAAGCTCCGCGCCGATGCGATCACCGGCGCCGATGGCGCCTTCCGATTCGATTCCGTATTCCTCGGCAACTACGCTATCGAAGCCGTGAACGGGACCGACGGCGCCAGATTGTTCGCCAGCGTGGGCGGCATGCGCAGCCGCACCGAGACCGATCCCGCAGTGGTGTCGCCTTTGGGAATCGTCCGGGGCCGGGTGATTCCGCCCGCCGGGGGCAAGGCCGATGCATATGTGCGGGTGTACGGTCTGGACCGCGTGGTCAGGGCGGACTCCTCGGGCAGATTTTCCCTCGCGGGCATGCCCGCGGGAGTGTTCGACCTCAGGGTAACGCCCGTGTCACCTTCGATCGCGGCGCGCTCCTTGTTGGGAATCACCGTGATCCCAGGATCCGGAGTCGACCTGGGCGACGTCATCCTTTCACCGGACCTGGGCGAGGAGAATCTCGCCACCTGGGGCGATTCCGCGCGCATCCTAATCAACTCCGCCGCGGCCGGAGTCCCAGGACTGGTCACGGACTTCCCGTTGCTGCTTCGCCTGGACCGGAACAATTTCGATTTCACCTCTTCCACCGGCCTCGATCTCCGCGTCTCCAACAGCCACGGGAAGTCGCTCGCCTATGAAATCGAAAGATGGGATCCGCTGCTCGGCAAGGCGGAAATCTGGGTACGCGCCGACACCGTGCGCGGCATGGACAGCACGCAATTCCTGATCCTGCATTGGAACCGACCCGGAGCCAGGGGGCTTTCCGATGGAGCCTCGGTCTTCGACGCGCGCGCAGGCTACCGCGGAGTCTGGCACTTGTCGCGGTCCCCCGGAGAAGCCGGCGTCATCTTCCGCGACGCCTCGGGACAAGGCAACGATGCCGTCGGGGACGGCCTCGATAGCGCAGCCTCGGGGGAAGGTGTAGCAAACGCAGGCCAGGCATTGGATGGCTTATCCCAGGCCATCCACACCTCCCAGGCGTTCCAGGGCCCTGATACTTTCACGGTTTCCCTCTGGTTCAAGACCAAAACCGTTTCGGGAGGAAAGCTCATCGGCTTCGGCGGCTGGCAGACCGGGGCCAGCATGCAGAACGATCGGCATGTGTGGATGGACAATCAGGGGCGCATCCGGTTCGGAGTATTTCCCGTAGCGGACAATGCGGCCAAGGGAGTGACCCGGGTTATCGCTTCGCCGCTGTCCTACAACGATGGCAAGTGGCACCATATGGCGGCGCGGCTCTCCGCGGATGGGCAGGCGCTATTCTTGGATGGTGTGAAGGTGGCTTTCGATCCCGGTTCGGTTTCCGGGTATCCGTATTCGGGATTCTGGCGGATTGGGTATGATCATTTCGGGGCGTGGGAGCAGATGCCTTCGGATTTCCATTTCCGCGGGTCGCTCGATGAAGTCAACGTGGCGCATTCCGCTAGGTCGGATGATTTTATCCGCCTCGCTTACGCGACACAGAAGCCCGGGTCGGAAATGGTTTCGTTGCGGCGATAATCATTCCTGTCAGATAAATACGCTTCAAATCCAAAATCGGCGCCGCATTGCGGCTTCGAACGCCCCGCAAGGTTGCCGGGCCGCCCAGAATCCATTTCCGGATTGACGATCAAACGCGCTTGAGGCTGCCCGCTTTCAAACCACCCGAATTTCAACCGCGATGCCGCCGGTGATTTTTCCCGTGGCCGCGTCCCGCTGGACCAGATGCGTTTTGAAGCGCGTCCCTTTTTTCGCCCGGGGCGGTACCTCGATCTTCAAACCGATCAGTCTTTGCGAGTTCCGTAGCAAATCCATGGAAATACGGGATTTCTTTCCTGGCGGGAAAAAGGCCAGATGCGGGTCTGGAAACAATTGGGCAATGCGTTCAGGATGCGCCGAAGTCATCAAGGGAGGCTGGGCGGCGGGCCTGAACTCGCCATGACCGCCGCAATCCAAATCCATTTCTTCACGGTCCGCATGCGGCTGTAGGCGGGGCTTAAGCCGCTCCACCCCTCCTTTGAAACCGGGAAAGGCGTTCTTCCCTTGGGTCACCAAACCGGTCGCATACACTGCAATCTCCGGGTCGCGCCGGATTTCCAGATGGTAGCGCGTGCGGATGGCCTCGGCAAGCGTGGTGAGAACCACCGGGATGATGATGAATTCATTGGGCTGCAAATCCACGATGGTCAGGTTTTTCTGGGCCAGGTTATTATGCTCCCAGACATGCAGACCCGATGCGGGATGATCCTGGCGCGCCTGCACGGAGGCAAGCAAGCAGGCGTGGGTTCCGGGCAAAGGTATGCGACTCCGGGGCCACAAGGCCTTGACGATGCGCACATCGCCGGCGGCGAGGTTGAATTCCGCTTTGGCCGTTATGCAGGGCAGGAAATCACCGGGGTAGACGAATTCAGTGCCGGCGTATTCCTTGGAATGGAAAGTGATCGCGAAGTGCTGGCAGGCCCCGGAGGCGGATTTGTTGCGGACGCGGGCGTAGAACCAATTATCCTGGCCATATTCCGGCGATTGGTGGACCAGCCCATCGTCATCGGTATTGCGGATCCATAAATCCGGCGAGTCCCAGAAGGTTCCTCCCCAATAATCGGATCCCGGATCGGCTGCATCGTCCTTAATCCAAAGTTCCGGAGGCGGGGAGGCATCGGGAAAACCGTATATGAAACGGTGGAATGCGTCCACGACTCCCGATTGTCCGCTTTTCGAAAGCAGGAATCCCTCCATCATCTCCGTCGAGACGGGTTGGCCGCGAAAGGCGCAATAGAAATCCGCCATCAAAGAGTTGACCGTGGCGGCGCCCAACAACGAGGCCATCCCTTTCCAGAAGCGTTCGCCATCGCCATACGAATTTCCCGGCGTCCGCCGTTGCCAGGGATTGCGCGAACAAAGCTGGATGGGGCTTGAGGTATAGTCAAAGGCGATGGCGTCGACGGCCCCGTGATCGTGATAGGTGGTATAGGCTTCATCCCACCATCCATCGGCCTGGGAGGCGGGCTTTACGCCGCGGGCGAACCAGCTATGGAAGGTTTCATGGCGCAAGGCGGAAGGATCCGTGGTGGTCCCGCCTTCATATTCCATTCCGCCGCCGTTGAAGAAGGCGACAAAGCGAGCGCCGTGGTGATAGGGCCCATAGGCGTTTTCATTTTCGATGAGATGGGACTTGATCAAATTGATCTGGGCCGTGAGATCGGCGCTTCCCCCCACGAGTTGCCAAGCCTCGATGGCCACGGTCGCGCCCGATACCGGCAGCGACACCGTATCGGATTGGAAAACCAAAGCATCCGATGCCCGGATTTCCAATAAAGGCGAAAGCGCGGTGAAGCGATCGGGAAAGGCGATGGACCAGTGATTGGATCCCATCGCGGTAACGGTGCCATTGGTAATGACGGAATGGGAGGCAAGGGTATTTATGATCTGGATGTCCAGGGTGAGGGCGAATTGATCGAAGATGAGATTGGAGGGCAGGAAGGCTTCCGTATATCGTCCCGCGTTCAAATCCGATAAGCCGAAGGCGAATCGAAGTTTGGGTCCCGGGCTCCAATCCAGCCGCGGCGGATAAGCGCCGGTAAGTTGGGAGGCCGGCAAGGCCATCTGGTATTGGATCCGCAAGCTATGCACGGATCCCGCGGCTTGCCAGGACTCCAGGATGCGCAGTTCCGAAAAGGTTCCGGCGCCGAAGTCATGCGAAGCCAATTGCGATATCGGGAAGGAGGCCCCGTCCACCCAGGCCGCCGTGGGGGTCTGGCGTAAATCGAATATCGGATATCCCGCCGTGGGTCCCACCGTATAGGTTATCGTGGCGTCTCCGACGACGGTTTGGCTGAGCCCATCGAACACGAAAGAGGCATCAGTGGTTTGGATGTCCATGGGCACCGCCAGCAGGCCATCCACGGTTTTGGCGGGCGGCGCGATATGGAAATTCGTGCTCGGCATATTTTTTCCTCAAGGTGCGGAAGGGAAATGGAAAAGCAATCGAAAAAGAAAGGCGGGACCCGAGTGGGCCCCGCCGAGAGCATTCAATCGCAGCGGCAGTCGTTGTCGAAGTCGATGTCCAGGGTGACCTTTTTGACGCAGACCTTTTTCACCTGTCCATCCCCGATCTTGAGGCAATCGAGCAAGGCTTTGGCCTTATCCAGGCATTGCGATCCGCCGGAACCGGTTCCTCCCGCGGGCGCAATGACATCCGGATCGATCCGGTAGGTCATGCCTCCCATCACGATGCCGTTGGCGTAGAGAATTATATGGATGTCCCGATCGGCGCCGGAGGAGAATTGGTCCTTCCCGAAGGTCTTGCCGGCCACCGGTTTGATCGTGACTTTGCGTTTCTCTCCGGACTGGAGTTCAAAGCGCCGGTTCGTTATCCCCGGGAACTCCACCTTCCATCCGCCTGCAACCAAGGCCCTCGGCAACTCGACCTTCAATTCCATGTCCGCCTTGCGCCGGAAGGGATTGCCGGCCAGGAAGAATACGCCATCCAGGCTGCGCATCAGGCCCTCAGTGCCCTCACCACCCGTGACCAAGGTAACGTTGCGCTGCCCGATATTGTTGTCGTTAGGCACCAATCGCCATTCCTCGATGGTTTCCCCCACGGTGAAATTATCCACGTTACTGGGGTCGCCCGTGGCCGAAGCGACCATGAGCATGCAATCGTGGCCGTAAACATTTTCATTCGGCGTCCACGAGAAGGGTCCGACGATTACCTCCTCGGAATTGTTGGCGCCGATGCTGGCCACGGTGATTCCCGCCAGCGGTTCCATTTGCGTGAAATCGGTTTTCCATGTGAGGCCGGCTCCGGGCAGGCAATGGTATCCCTTGACCACCACGCCAGTGGCCACGGACGTGCCCCGGTTCTTGAGTTTGACATACCCGTAATTCACCGCTTCACGAACCGCGTTCTGGTGGGCCGTCATGCCGTCCGCGGCGTTGCGGTTCCATACCGATGTGTTATTCCAATGCACGGCCTGGAACTGGTATTCTCCGGCCCTGCCGTCGTCGATATAGACGTCCACGGCGGGCGGAGCCCCGGCCGTCGAGAATGGCGGCACCGCCCCCGACGCTTGGAACAAACCCTGCTTTTCATACGCCCAGCGGATGACCTTGTTGTAGGCGCCGCCGAACAAGCCTTCGGAAGTCCAATTGAGCAGGTCGACGGCCATCAACGCATTGCATAGGCCCAAGGCATTTCCCGGATTGGTACCGGGAGTCAAGGTGCCGACTGCCCGCAAAATGAGGTAGGTGGCCGCGCGCGAGGCGAACCAGCGCCGGGCCACATCGTTGGAATCGCCGCCCAGAGAGCGATATAACCGGAAATGCGTCGTGGCCAGGATCTGTTCACTGTTATACCCATTCAAATCATTGCTGCCGCCCCAGCCCCAACCGGCGGCCACGTCGCGGTTGAACCAGCGATCCAGTCCGGCGCGGAAGGGCGCGTAGCGGAAACGTTCCGGTAAGGCGCGCAGGGCGGATTCAGGATCGTTCTGCAAGGCCGCCAAGCCGTCGCCGGCGCTATGCGCGAATCCGAAATTGGGCGAGTTGACATGGTCCCACAGGATGCCGTGCCCCCCGATTTCATGCCAATGCACCCATTTGTCCACCGAGCGGCCCAAGGGATTGGCGGTATCGGTGGTGTCGCCCAGGCAGTAGCCGACCAATCCGATTCCGTTGCCTTCCGCGTCGCCGCCGCAAAAGGCGTTCACCTCAATGCCCGTGGTCGTGCCAATGCTGGAGCGATGGTCGATATGGACGGGAAAGGTAGTGCCGTCGAAATAAGTGGCCCGCGGAAAACCCAGGTCCTCGATCAATGCAAACAGCCGGTCGGGATGATAGTACGCGCTTACGGCCGCGAAATCATTGGTGCGCGCGTTGAAATCGAAATCGGTGCCGGATGGCTCGGTGGGGGCCGCCACCGTAGGCGCGGAATCGTCCGCCACTCTTACATAGGTGCCGGTCAGCGATTGTACGCCCCCGGAAGGCGCGTTAAGATTCTGTAAGGTCACATTGTCCCGGAAGGGATTGAGCACGGCGTTGTTCTGATCCGCGGTATTGGTGAGGGACCCGGTGGAGGTTATGGGGTCATAGGTATAGACCAGGCCGTCGACGCCGTCGACTAAGGCGCGCAGATACAAAATGGATCCGGTCTCGACATCCACCAAGGCCCGCCAATTGAGCCGGCCGTAAGGGGAAACGCTGAGAGTGAAGAGTAACTCGGCCACCAGGTAATCCTGCCCGTCCTTGATACTGCCGGGCACCGGCGGCAAGGGAAGCGTCGGATGAAGCTCGTCATTCTCGGCCTGGAAGTTCGCCTTTGGATTGGGAGCCTTCCCATGCGGTTTCGGAAGCCTTTCATCGGCGGAATACCGGTAGATATAGAAGCGGCCGCGATTCAACCGGGCCGAACCCGTTATCTCCCCTTCCGCGACTTTGCGAGCGCCCTTGCGCTTGCCTGCCGGACGCCGCAAAATTCCATGGACCCATGGAGTGGTCTTGTCCTCCTCAATGGTGGTTTCGCCCTTACTGACCGGTCCGCGATTGAGGGTCGATGCGAGCGCGAAAATCCGTTTGAAGCCTTCGATTTTCCGCGCGTCCGGAAGCTTGGCGTTGAGCCCATCAAGGCCCATATGGCATGAGAGCAGGACGCGGGCGGGATTCTGCTTGAGAGTAACGGTCAATCCGGCGCCCCACACGGGGACGTTCAGGAAGGTTTGTTCATAGGCCAAGGTACTGGAGTCGAAAAAGTTCTTCTCATCGGAAAAGCGGTATTCGATTCCCTGGCTTTGCGGCTCCAGGTAGTTCAGTTCCTGGTATGCGTGCTTAAGCTGGCCCTTATCGATTTGGAAAATGCCGGCGAAGGAATCCAGATATTCCAACGCCGCGGTGCGCGGCGCGTTCCCGGAGGCCTGCCAGAATTCCTGGGAGTGCAAGATATAGCGGACCTTCTTCTGGTCGTCATAAGAAAGATGGCCTTTGACCGAGGAATCGAAAACTTGGCGCATAATTGAAATCTCCTAACCCATGGTTTGCCGATATATCCCGCACCCCGCGACCATCGCGGGCGTGGAATGGAATGACGTGGTTAGACAGTACGCGCCGAAAGCGCGTAACCTAAGAGGCGCAATTGTTACGGGTTACGGATACTTCGGGAAAAACGCTAGGTTGGATTTTTTGTCATAGTTCAAAGCCGAAGACAGGCGGCGCCTATTTCCATCATTTTTATTTTAGTGGCTCGAACTATCTGCTCCCGTTGAATCAGCACCGGAACTGAAGTCGGATGAATCAAAATGGGAATGACTGTCGTGATCCAAGGAATGTGAATCTGTAGAGCCAAAATCCGTTGATGATGAATGATGTCGGTCGAATGCTTGAGCGATATTGGTTGGGTCCGAGGCGGAAAAGTTACTGTTGTCGACAACCGGCAATTGCCCTTTCGTGTTTATAAAATAGACCACAGCAAGAATGAAAAACCCACAAATCGCGAACCCAATTATCGCGCTGCTTTCTTGAGCTGCCCCAATAATTAATAGGGCCAAAAGCCCGATGTAAGGAATCTTGAATATAATATTCTTCATTTTCTTCGTTAGCATATCCATTCCTTTTTAACATCCCTTAGGGGGTAACACTTTTGCTTGCCAAACTGAACCCGCTGTAGTTTCCGTCATTCGTTATTTCATCCAAGACAAATTCGGGCGGCACATATTCTTTGGCGATCAACTCGTTCTCAAATTCCAATTCGAAAAGCATGAAGCCTGAATTGGGCCCCTGATACAAGTCGAGCGAACCTCCCGAAATTTCATATCTGGTTTTTTTGGCGCTATACCCAGGGAGGCCTGAAAAGGATTCATGCTCTTCCTCGGTCAAATACAGGGTTGTTATCGGCTCGGATAGCGATGATAGTTTCCCGTATTTTTTACCGAGCTTGAAAATCGTGGCTCCATTGGAATCCGTCATTTTCCTTAACAGGGTGTTGAAAAAGTCGGTTTAGTTTCTAAATTCATAGTAATCAATATGTTACCGTAACATGTGAGGGACTATGAGGGGCATTGAAGATAA
>Ga0209515_10001503_pt1 | contig 38736 bp, 43 predicted proteins | sample Subgroupgradi54m_FD_187454 | JGI IMG/M metagenome (GOLD analysis project Ga0209515, IMG submission 187454) | Subsurface groundwater microbial communities from S. Glens Falls, New York, USA - GMW60B uncontaminated upgradient, 5.4 m (SPAdes)... ... | reverse complement strand
TTGGCGGGAATGCGTTTGTGTCGGCGCTTCGCGCCGACCCCATTTCGGCTTCTGATTCCGATTTCCAATTTTGGCGGAGACGGTGGGATTCGAACCCACGGTTCCCGTAAAGGAACGCCTCGTTAGCAGTGAGGTGCCTTCGACCACTCAGCCACGTCTCCATTTTCCTCAAATTTTTATCTCCGAGTTCATCAATCTTATCATGTTTTAAGCCATTTTTCCATTACCCACAAAGAAAAAACTTCGTGAAGCAATCTTCTACTCAAGATACGTAATCCTTCCCGAAATCTATCTTTTTATATACAGTTTCCCTCCCACCCATGTTCCTGCGACAGAAGTAATAACAAGCAGAATAGGATACCAATGCGCAGACATATTCCATCCCACTACAGCACCGAGCGTCCCCATTACCGTACCCACTCCGATAAGCCATGTGACATGGTTCATTGGGCTATGTGGAGCAAGTTTAGCGGTAATATATCCACCCACAACCGCGTAAAGTGTGCGATACGCGAGAGCAAGCACAAGCATCCACGTAACAAATAACCCATTGCTAATTGGCGGGAATATACCAGCCGCTTCAAGTGCAAAATCTGTTGCGGTAGCTAATACCACATTTACTACAATCCCAGCGAACACCGCACCAATGCTTTTCCAAGAAGTCTTGTTCATAAGTATATGGTTAGTATGTACTACATTAAGTGTAACACCTTCATTAACTTTGCTATACAAATTTCACAAAAACTAACACCGCAGCCTTTGGCTGCGGTGTTAGTAAAAGATTTTAATCATTTATGTAATTGTTGTGTGATTAAAAGTCTTTGTTAAAAGATGCCATCGTCATCGTACCAACATATCCAGTTGAAGGAAGTCCTTTTGCTGACTGATATGCTTTCACTGCTGCAAGTGTAAGAGGCCCGAAGTACCCCGTGATAGGACCACTGTAATATCCTTCACCTTGGAGTCTTGTTTGCAACTCAGTTACATCATTTCCATTTACTCCTGCTGCGAGGGTGTTTTGGAAATAAAACTTTCCTCCCGTACCAGTTAGTGTGTTTGCTGATCCAGACACCAAGAAGGTTACCGGCACACATGCGGTTGATGTGGAGCATACAGAAAGTGTATTAGATCCTTCTGCAGCACCAAGCACTGTTACCGTATTACCCGAGACACTTGCCATGACCGGTGAAGAATAAGTTGTAGGCAGATAGTATGATCCGCTGCCTCCACTTAACATCAACTTCATTGTTTGTCCGACCGTAAGAGGAATAGAAAGTCCGATTGGAGATCCTGCGGACGCTGTGGCATTTTGGCTTTGTCCAATGTTCACCGTAAGCGGAGTACATGCCCCTGTCGAAGTACAGACATTGAAGGTTGTAGTCCCCGATGTACCATTGTAACTAGTTACAGTAAGGTTCGTTCCATTTAAGCTTGTATAAGCACTATTTCCTGAGATTGCAGAAACAGTATACGGAGCAGAACCTCCTGAAAGGACTACACTTCCTGATTGACCGGGAGTGAGGGAAACAGCCCCTGGATTTACTACTACACTGTTTGTGTTTGCAGCACTTGCAGTGACATTCAATGTCCCACACATGCCATTGTTCGAGCACACAATTATACTTGAAGTGCCAGGACTAGAAGCATTCAATGTGAGTGTACTACCAGAGATAGAAGTGCCTACTGCATTATTACCATTTGAGGATACATAGTAAGAACCAGAACCACCTGAAATAGTAACAGTTCCATTTTGTCCTACCGTAATGCCTGGAGAGCTATTACTAAAACTAAGACCGGAACCGCTCGCAACTGATGTCACATTTGTATATGGCCATGTCACATTACCAGACGGATACCCATTCACGAGCACATAGACTGGCTGTGCGCCGTTAATATTTCGATCCGTAGTATTTAATACTCCTGTAAAGGTACCATTGCTTCCGGTATTGCCTATAGTTACCGCCTGCAACCCGCCTGTACTTTTTGAAGTAAAATACAATACGACAGGAGCACCAGCATCCCCTCCTGTCACTGTCACATTCACATTATTTCCATCTCCGGTTCCGGTAACTGAAAGCGCTGGATTCGCCGCAAACGTTGCCATAAGCGGAACAGAGAGAACTAGAAATAAACCAAGAATATATTTTCTAATCATAAGAATCTGAAGTGTTAATGATTGGTAAATATAGGTAACAAGAAAACACTACCTATAAACACTACATACTCAAGTCTTGCTTGTTCCTATACTATATACAACGTATCAGTACGGAAAATCTTTCAAAAAGTGCACTCGTAAAATGCTACTATTATCTATATGAAAAAAGATGAGCAAGGACTTGAATCTATTCCTGGTATCGGTAAGAGCCTCGCGCAAGACCTTCGCGATATTGGTATCGACAGACCTTCATGTCTTAAGGGTAAGAATCCAGAAAAACTCTATGAAAAATTAAAACGCCTTCGTGGAGTGCACCAAGATAGATGTGTGCTCTACACATTTCGTTGTGCTGTGTATTACGCCGAAGGTGGAAAAAATAAGGAGAAATTAAAATGGTGGAATTGGAAAGATGAGAAATAATACCTAAAAAATAGTAGCTGTGTACAAAGGAAAACAAACATTATAAATACCATATATACTATAAAGCAATAAAACATTTTCCAAAAAAGAGACTCGCATTGAGAGCGTTTTTCTTCGGTGCTTTTCTAATTATTATTGGAGGAGTTATATACAGTGGCACTAAAAAAGCATTTGCCATATATGCGCTCGGTGCGAGCCCTACATGGTTTGAAATGACTCCGTATGATGGTTTTACTGCCTTTTCACAATTTGGAGCACAAGGCATTCCACCGAATTGGCAAAACAACACTACCTTTATTGGCAGCCCAATAACCTATCATGATTACGCTAATCTTTATACAGACGTAAACGGTTTCCCAATAATGGACGGTCCAACATATGCTCTATTTAACTCTGACTATTCTTTATATTACAAACGCAAATATCGGCACTCAAAGAGACTATTTTTGGTGGTACAATTTCATATTGGGAATAGGAGCTAATTACACTTGGGGGCCGGTAGTTCCTACTCCACCAACACAAATTTTGTATAAAACAGTCACGTGTCCTGCCGGACAAGTAGTGATGGGTGTTAGAGATTATGAATGGGCAAATAGATTAGATGAAGAACACGTTGATGCACATTGTGTATCGATTAGTGGCGTCACCCTCGGCGCTTCATCTTGGGTAGTAGCACCGAATGCCAATACCACATTATGGGGAGGTTATAAAACTGCAACATGTCCCGCTAACCAAATTATGACTGGCGTGCGCATGTATGGCATCAGAATAGACGTAGACGAAGAGCATGTGGATGCGTATTGTACTGCACAAACTGGAGCTACATTAACCGGTAGTCACTGGGTCTCGGCGCCAAATGCTTGGACCCAGATATGGGGAGGCTATAAGACTGCAGACTGTCCAGCAGGAGAAGTGGCAGTTGGTGTACGTTACTACGAATTTACTAACTCCGTAGACGAGGAACACACAGATGTAAGATGTGCCGGACAGCTTGTGCCGCCACCGGCAGTTAACGTATGGTTTAATTAAAAATTATTTAGTTATAAAAATATGGAACCAACTACTAATACTTCGATTTCAATCAATACAGCATCTGTCATTGCTCTCTTTTCTCTTCTGATTGGCGGAGGTGTTACCTACGGTGTTGTTCATTTTATGGGAAAGAACAAAATAAGCGGAGAACAAATCGCATACGCTGCTGCTATGGCAAATGTTCCTGTATGTAAGCCAGAAAAAATAACCCCTACTGACGATAAAAATCTCATCACATCTCTTGTTTCGTATGATGAACTTACGATTCCTAGACTTACTACGCTAAGAGGAAAACTTACTGATCCAAAGGAAGTGGCAATAATTACAGATGAAATCACTCGACAGACAGATGAAATAAAAAAACTTAAATCACTTTATAAAACTGAATACACTCAAGACTACACCCCTTCACAAGAGAGCGTATACAACACACCGGATAGCTACGCTATGGATACTGCTGATACCTCAAACTATATGGGAATATTCAGAGGTAGTCTAGAAAAAATACAAAAGGATTTCTATACCTATGCATTGCTTTCAAACAATCAAGTGATGAAAGAAAATGCTCAAGCTTTTATACAGTACAAAGAACAGGTACTAGCAAAACTAATGACGGTACAATAAAAAGAACTAATCTCTTTACATGAAAGAATTTATTACATTCATTCGAGAAAAAGGAGTTCTCGGGCTTGCAGTAGGAATCATCACAGGAGGTGCAGTCACTAGTCTAGTAAATAGTATCGTAGAGAATCTAGTGAATCCGCTCATCGGCGCTATCACTGGCACTGCAGGAAATTTAAACGATCTTACTTACACTATTCCTCTTACTCATATTATATTCAAATGGGGAGCTTTTCTTTCTGACTTGATCAATTTCATTGCTGTACTTATGGTTGTCTATTTTGTATTTGTAAAATCCCCATTAAACAAAATAGATCCGAAGAAGGAAAGTTAATACAAAAAGGTCACATAATACTAAAAAAAGAAATTGGGCCGGCACACTTGCGTGCACCGGTCCGTTTGCGAAACTGAACGCTCTATCTCCCGTCGCAACGATAGTTTCGTCCATCGGCATCGATTATCCACCCGTCAGTGCGCTTCCCTTCCAAGTAGGTCAGAGGCTTTCCCTTGGTTGGCGAGACCGCCTGAACCATTGCAGTCGCACATGTGCGGAGCCATTGTTCGTATTGCACACATACTGCTTGAGCTGCGAGTTCGGCTCTAACCAGCGGTCCGAGATCGATAAAAGGTACTGTGTTGAACATAAGTCCCCCTTTCCGGTGAGTAGATGTTCGTACAATAGATAGTATATCACCCAAAAAGAAAACAAAACGCGCGAACCTTTCGGTTCGCGCGTTTTGATCTCTGGTATGAGATACGAGACTGTACTTTTAATATTATTTAATCAGTACTAGTCTCAATCATTTTCATAATTGAAGCAACTTCAGCTGGGTATGTAGGAACTACAGTACCGTTGTAGAAGTAAAGCTTATCCATAGTTGACTTACCAGCATAGTAACGAGCAGTCTTTGGATTAGCACCACCTAAGTTACGTCCGAGAGCATCGATCGCTTCTTCATATGAATGAAAGTTATGCATCTTACATGATCCCCAACCAAATGGGTTAAATCCGCAAGCAGCCTTTCCACCAGAAGATTCACGAACTGCAATCGCAGGAAGGAGTGTATAATCAAGACCATATTTTTCCGCGATAAGAACGAATGACATACCTGTTCCTTCAAGGGGCATAGAACGCTCCTTGAAATAGGTATCAATAGTCTTCGCCTTCTGTGCACGGACCTCATCTACTTTCACTTCTACCTTTGTTACAGGTGCTTGTGAAAGAGAACCAATATTAATAGCAAGCTGTGCATTCGGAAGTGCCATTAGTGGCACAAACGCTAGCATCTGACTTACTTTTTGAATGTATTTTGTCATAAGGAGGCAATTACGCTTTGCCAAAACGATCGTGGTCTGAATTATAGAGAGGGAATAAAAAAACACCTGAACTTCAAGCATTTATTACTACCTTCACTATTGTCACCACAGTGTAGCATACTTGACATCATTTGTCAAGTGTTTCGTGGTACAAAATACCTATAAAAGCCTTATAAAATAAGGTTTATTTAGGGAAATTTATAGAGACTTTTCCTGGTGACCCTACGCGGAGTCGAACCGCGCTTCCATCCTTGAGAAGGATGTGTCCTAACCGATAGACGATAGGGCCAAAGTTACGTGATTATAACATCAAAAATGGACATTTTCTATATGGACATACAAAAAACGCGACCAACGGTCGCGTTTTTTGTAGACTTTAAAAAATTAAAGACTCAATCCTGAAGTACCTACTGTCGCTGCCGCTTCTGTATTCATCTGACCGCACGCCTTTGTATCTACGCTGTACGCTGCCCATGCTGATCTGCGAGCAGAAACGAGACTTGTATGTGCTGTCTTTGAACTAGCTTTAAAAGCTGCCCATGCCTTCTTGCGAGCTGATTCCTTTGCTGTCTTGTCTGTCATTACCACTGCCGCCTTAAGTGCATCCTTACGAGCAGTAAGTGCTGCTGACACAGAAGTACTAAATGCAGAGAACCCCGAAATCACTGCAGAATCGCGCTTTTCGATAGCAGCTGAAATACACATTGGGTCTACTGTCTTACGCTTTAATGTTGAAGAAGCATGCGCAGCAACAACTACGTCTGTTCTTCCTTCAGTAGCAACCCCTACTCCTCCTGTTGCACCAACTTCAAGTGCGAATGCAAACATAGGAATAGCGAGTGCAGCTATAGAAATGCCTGTGAGAAATTTTTTGTTCATATTAATTAGAATAAAAAGATTATTAATACATAATGGAGAGGAAACCCCTCATTCTTAAGAATACATCATTTTCATATAATGTATACCTACTATTCACACCGAGAAACATGGTTAGATTTTATTTCATTTACGAGTAAACTACAAGTATGAAGCTATCATTTTCCTTTACTTTCGGTACGCTTTGCTTACTTATTGCGTTTGTGGCAGCTGAACTATTGGCCAGAGTATACTCAGTGTCGATTGCAAGCTTCGTACAAACACAAGGAACAATGGGGCAAGTATTTTTCGTACTTATGGCAGCGCTTGCAGTAATCATCCCTGTATGGAGCAATATGTTTCTGCTTCCCTTTGGAGTAGTCGCTTGGGGACCGCTTGCAACCGCACTGCTTTGTATCATAGGCTGGTGTGCGGGGTCAATAATTTCTTTCTACATCGCCCGGAAATATCAGTTATGGGTACTTAGTAAGTATCCGTCACTTTCAAAATACGAATTCATAGACACACTGGTTCCACCAAAGAATGCATCTATCTCCCTTGTCTTTCTTAGGATGACACTCCCGGTAGACATTTTATCCTATGCTTTAGGATTATTTAGCCATCGCATATCGTGGAAGCAAAATGCTATCACTACGCTTATCGGGATCACCCCTTTCGCGTTTATCTTTTCGTATATCGGTATCTTTAACGCCTATGTACAAGCAGGAATTTTTATAAGCACAGCGCTTCTTTTTGCAATCTATGCCCTGAAAAAGAATAATGACCGACGAGGCAAGAATGAACAGCAATAAATAAAGCGCGACACCTTCGGTGTCGCGCTTTATTTATTCATGCTTCTTACTTAAGATTCATGATTCTTTCTTCACTATTTGTAACCTAGGATATTTAGAAGTCCACCTAGACGAAATTTGAAATCTGCATTGTTGTAAGAATGCTTGTTATCTTGTTTGTTTTCATTCTTATTTTCTTGTGACTTTTCGTTTTCTTCTTTATGGTTAAGCGCTCTAACCGGGTATATCTTTCCACATGCCATAGTATCTGTTTTGAATGTTACAGCGACTGAAGCTTCTGTAGTTCGCTTTGTCTTCGCTGTTGCTTGCACTGATACACGATACGCTTTTTCAGCAGCAACTATTGCGGTAGCACGAGCATTCACATCAGTAAGTGTCCAAGCTGCTTTCAATGAATTCTTACGTGTAGTAAGCGCACTTACAATGCTTGTGTTTGCTGTTACTTCTGCAGCAATCAAGGCAGTATCACGCTTTTCAATTGCATTTTGCATACACACTAGGTTGATAGTAGAGATGACACCAGGAGTGGTGCTAGCTGTAGTTGTTGCCGAAACTCCTCCAGAGATGGTAGCCGTCTGCGCAAACAGTGCGAGCGGAAGAAACAGACCGAGACTACCAATAAGTATTTTTTTGTACATAGAATATGAATTACCGTTAAAACGAAGGGACTGACCTTCAGTACATAATAAGACGATCTACAAGAGGAAATGTTACATATAAAAATATGAAGAAAAAAGATATCTATCAGAAGAAATAAAATAGTTCAGATACTAGGCGCGGGGGAAGTTTCGAGGGAGACGTACACTTTAGTACGTTAACCGAGGAACTTGGGACCGCAACAACGTAGATGGACTATTTTATTTCTTTTGAAGCCAGTTTGGTTCTTGGCGGACAAGCACGCGGGCCGGATCATGCGTCTCTGCAAGTATCATCTGCACACATCTTTCCATACGCATACTCTGCGAACCTTTTATATAAATAATGTCCCCTTCCTGAATTATTTTCACTAGTTCCTTACCTGCATCAAGCGAGGTATCGCATTCCATAATATGCTCGTCTTTCATCTTCACATCAAGCGCACCTTCAGCAGTCACGCGTGAGCGAATACCTACTGCGTACAACAGATGCGCCACCTTGCCTGCAAGTTGTCCTATTTTATAATGCTCATCATGCGTATACTCGCCAAGCTCAAGCATGTCCCCAAGTACGGCAATCTTTCTGCCTTTCGTTTCTATTTCATCTAATGTCTGCAATCCATGTTCTGTCGCTTTCGGCGAAGCGTTATACGTATCATCAATAATAATTGATCCATTCATGCCTGAAAGAATACGCATGCGTCCTTTAGGAAGCTTCACGTGCTGCAACGCTTCTATTGCAGTTGCAATTGGGATTTCTAGTTCACGAGCTATCGCAAGAGCGGGCAAACATGCATACACTGGAGATTTTCCAGCAACACCCGGCATGGTGAGGTGATACTTCTCGCCATCAACGGAAATATCGGCCTTGGTGCCTTCTAACGGATCGCCGTAGCACTTTACCTTATCTGCTTTAATATCGGCTTTCTCGTGGATTCCTACGCTTACCGTGCGCGCTTTATTTCTTTCCAAAAGTTTAGCCGCGTCGTGATCGTCGGCATTATAAATAAACAACCCTGCTTCATCGAGCGCTTCCACAAGAAATCCTTTCTCGTGAATTACCGCATCTCTGTTTTCAAAAAATTCGATGTGTACTGGCACTTGGCCAAACTGTGTAACTACCGTAATATTCGGCATAAGCCAACTCGCAATACTTTTTATATCGTCCGGCCTGTCTGCTCCGATTTCAAGTACCAAGTGCGATGGATATTCTTCCGCAAACGCTGCCAGTAATCCCCGCGTTACAATCAGCATCCAAGAAAGAGGACTACTCCAGCCTGATCGTTCTCCCAAAATAGTAAGCGGCACCCCAAATTCGCTATTTAAACTTTTCTCACTTCTTCGTACATACATGTGATCCTTCATGACGCTGTAGATTGCGTCTTTTGTGGAAGTCTTTCCTAAGTTTCCTGTGACCGCGATAATAAATGGCTTCTTTTTTGCAAGAACCAACTTTGCTTCCCAAATAAGTATCTTAACAACAAGGGATTTAATGAGGTCTTTCATGAGGATAGGTGTTAGGTGGCAGGTGAAAGGTGATAGACTTTTATTTTACCATAAAGCAGCGCCGTAGGAGTCGCTTTATAGTTATTCCAAAGCAAACGCAATCAGACCAAACTGTTGTATCTTTTCTGTGTATCCCGTGAAGCTGTCATACATCGCGAAAACTTCTTCCTGTGTATGAAGGCGTGGATTAATATCTTCTGGATTATATTTCTGTAATAGCGCTTCTACACTTTTAAAAACCTCAACCTTTCCTATCATCTTGTCGAAAGATTCTCCATCACATGTGACAGTAACCGTCATTCCTTTCTCTATCTTTTTGTATTTCGGAGAAAATGCTCTCGTTTCTACTTTTTTCTTACCACTTTTAATGGCTTGAAAAATATCTTTATTTTCTTTTGCAAAAACAAGTTTCATTGATTATTTTTCTTTTAAAAAATTATCCTTTTTATTATTTTCGATTCGTCTAAATCAGTTCTGTTTAAATCCTTTCCTTGATCTTTCATTTTACTTATAAGAAAGTCTCTACCATAAAATGCCAATTTGCTTCCTGCTTCTATATCATTTTTTGCTCTATTTTCAGGATTAAGTTCTGTACATTTTACTAAAAAGTACAGAGTTGATTTGTTTTCTAGAAAACCACGATCATGATGTTGTGCAACTATTACCCCAAGTGAGGATAAAATCTCACCTTTGGCACCAAACTCTTCTTGTAATCCTCTTGCTACTGCCTCTTCTAAAGTCTCACCAAGCTCCAAACTCTCTCGCATAAGAATATATAAGTCTTTTATCAGAACTCCGTGTACATTTATTTCATCAAAGTGATGGCAAAGAATCTCATTTTTTTCATTAACAACTACTGCACCAACAGAAATATGATAAGGATATTCTGGTGTTGCACGAAATATGTTTGATTTACGATCAATCATATTATTTTGCTGCCATTAGTCTCTCATGTTCTTCAGTATTTAATTCACCACATTTCTTCCATTTCTTTCCGCTTCCACATGGGCATGGATCATTGCGACCTATTTTATCGCTGTGGATTTCGCTTTTAGCATCAGCTTGACCTGCGATAGATGCTGCTACCTTCTGTGCATCCGTAAGGGGTAAAGCTTGAGGTGTTTGGTTCTCTTGTACTTGTATAGTACTCATTACAGAATCGATATTTTCGATAAATGTGATCAAATCCTGCTTCGTGCGAACTTCCATATCACGAAACATACGAAGACCTTCTTTTTTGTACTCAATCAAAGGATCGCGCTGACCATACGCGCGAAGATTCACCGAGTTTCTCATATGCTCCATCTCGTCTAAATGATCCATCCACAGTGTATCGATCACTTGAAGCGCCATATTTGAAATAATATTCTTAAATGCCTCTTCTCCATATGCTGTTTTTTTCTTTTCTATCGTTTCCGCAATGGTTTCTGATATTTCAGAAAGTGAAGCAAGAAGTTCGTCTACGTACGCCATATCGCCAAAGAGAACTTTACGACGCTTTTCATAAATACTGGTGCGCTGCTTGTTTAAGACGTCATCATACTGAAGCGTATGCTTGCGTGAATCGAAATGGAATCCTTCTATTTTTTCCTGTGCTCCTTCAAGTGCGCGAGATACCATACCGGAAGCAATAGGCTGATCTTCAGGGATACCGAATTTACCCATCATAGTCTTCACATTAGTTGAGCCGAACACCCGCATAAGATCATCTTCAAGCGATACGAAAAATTGCGTCTCTCCTGGATCTCCTTGTCGTCCTGAACGTCCTCGTAGCTGGTTATCGATGCGGCGTGCTTCATGACGCTCGGTACCGATCACAAAAAGTCCACCGATATCGCGTATCGCTTCGTACTGGGCATTCGTTGCAAGCGGACCGCCAAGTTTGATGTCCACTCCGCGCCCTGCCATGTTCGTCGCAATAGTTACTGCTCCTTTTTTACCCGCTTCTGCGATAATCTCTCCTTCACGTTCATGATTCTTGGCATTAAGCACAGCGTGCGGCACACCTGCACGCTTCAAATGTTCAGAAAGTAATTCATTTTTCTCAATAGAAATAGTACCGATCAGTACCGGCTGACCTTTCTCGTATAATTCTTGCACCTTATCTGCCACAGCTTTATATTTTCCTTTTTCAGACTGGAAAATGAGATCAGTGTGATCCTGGCGTGCGATTTTGTTATGGGTCGGCACTGGAGTCACTACGAGACCATATACTTTATAAAATTCTTCAGCTGAAGTAAGCGCAGTACCTGTCATACCAGAAAGCTTTTCATAAAAGCGGAAATAGTTTTGGAATGTAATCGACGCAAGGGTACGAGACTCTTTCTCGATAGTCACTCCTTCCTTTGCTTCCACTGCTTGGTGAAGTCCATCTGACCAGCGGCGTCCAGGCTGCATACGCCCTGTAAATTCATCCACGATCACCACTTCTCCATCTTTAACCACGTATTCTCGTTCACGTACGAAAATCGCCTTTGCTTTGACTGCGGTTTCCAAATGGTGCACATACTTCATGCCTTGCGCTGTATAAATATTAGAAATACCAAGCAATTCTTCCGCTTTAGAAATACCCGCTTCACTAAGCGCGATTGCACGCTGCTTTTCGTCTACGTTATAGTCTTCTCCTTCAACTAAGGCGTCTGCGATTTTCGCAAATGTCTTATAGAGTTCACCGGACTCCTGTGCTGGAGCAGAAATAATTAAAGGCGTTCGCGCTTCATCGATTAAAATAGAGTCGATTTCGTCCACAATTGCATAATAAAATCCACGCTGCACGAGCTGGTCCTTAGCATAGCCGATATTGTCACGCAAATAATCGAAACCAAATTCATTATTAGTTCCGTAAGTGATATCCGCCAAATACGCATCCTTTCTCGTACATGGTCGCATGAATTCATGCTCCACTTTGTATGCCCCAGTGTCATCGCGCGCTCTATCTTCTAGTGACTGTTCTTCCTTATGCGATGCGTCATACAAAAATGATGACTGATGATTGAGCACAGAAACGGTAATGCCAAGCGCATCATAGATCTGACCCATCCATACTGCGTCACGTCTTGAAAGGTAATCGTTTACTGTCACCACATGCACTCCGCGCCCAGTGAGTGCGTTTAAGTATGCAGGAAGTGTAGCTACCAAAGTTTTACCTTCTCCAGTACGCATTTCCGCGATATGACCACGATGTAGGAGGATACCTCCGATTACTTGCACTTTATAATGCATCATATGAAGCGTGCGACGTGAAGCTTCGCGTACGAGCGCAAATGCCAAAGGGAGCGCATCATCAAGCACCTTTTGCGTCTCTGCTTTTCTATTTTCTAAAGTGAGATCCGTGAGCTTCCCCTGTACTTCATCACGAAGCACCAAACTGCGCGCTTTTAAATCAGCATCTGAGAGAGCTTTTAGTTCTTCTTCGTGCAAAAACACCTTGTCCGCAATAGGTTCTAATTTCTTTACAAGACGGGTGGATTCCGAAGGAAAAATCTTCGATAAAACAGACATAGTAGGGCAATTATAGCATAAAATGCTGTTATTCGTTAGGACTCCACAGTCTATTTATTTCCTGTTCGAAAGGCTTTAAAGCACCCTTAATATCACCCTTATATTCATCAGGAGTTATGATCCCATAGCCGGTGGACTGCCATCCTCCCCACACATCGTCTTTGACAGTGGTTTTGCCAATGTTTTTTGGCGCAATACCGGCAGCAACGACAGTAGCATCCGCACCTGCTTCCCGATACGCATCCAGAAGGTCTTTATGCCATTTTACCCTACCAAAAAGAAGGATTCCGTTATCAAGCAAGATGAATTTCACAAGACTCTTTTCGTCATCAGATACAACTCCGAGATTTTTAACTACTATATTCCTGCTTCCAGTTTTAATAGGCATAGTTACAACCTTTTAATATGAACTACTTACTATTAACTTTAATTTAAAAATGTAAAAGTATCAATAATTTGCTTAGAGAGGTTCCCTTTCAAGGAATACTGAATTACAAATTTATAGTTTCCATTTTCTACATAAATATATCTAAAGGTATCGCTTCCATGACTATCTGTATAACCAGTCACTGTCGCTGCATAAGCTTTATGTCCAGCAAAGGTAATTTCTTCAAGATCTCCAATCTTCTTGTTTGGGAAATTAGGATTTTTGTCATCTACAAATTTTTGACGTGAAACTTGTGCAAAAGTAAGCAAATCACCTTTTACGCTTTCATTAAATGGATTAGAGGGCGTACTGGTTCCATAGTACGGTACTAGAGCGATTATTTCTATACCACCAGCTAAACCGGGTATACTTATTCCTACGGCTCCACTCTCTTCAATAGGCAGTCTTTCTTCCTCTGCTAATGGTTGGATAATTCCGTTTTTTTGGTACTGCAGAGCATAACTATATTTAGTATTAGTATAGGTAAGCCAATTTGCTTGCGCTGTAGTAGTTGCAGATCCAGTAGAATTAAATCCTTGTTCTAGGAGTTTTAGATTTCTATATCGAAGAAAGCCATACACAACAGTTAGAGCAATAAGTATTATTGCAGCGAAAAATAAGATGTTTTTTGATTTCATATTTTACTATTATATCAACTTTAATAAATAAAAAGAACCGCTCAAGCAAAGCAAGAGCGGTTCTGGACCCACGGAAAATGGTCAGAGTCCTGTTGGGGACAGTGTTGAAGGATACCGACGGATCCACCCTGTCGGTTTGCCCGTTGAATCAACTGCACATTCCGTCTGATAGCTCTTCAACAGCAAGCCTTCCATGATGACCTTGGTGAGCGACGGTACCGTTGAGGCTCCGTTGTCTTGGTATCGAACACCAAAGTGAAGATGAACACCTGTACTTGAAGGTTGACCATTGGGGAGGACACCTGTCGTGCCCATAATCCCGATTTGGTCACCCTGTTGCACAATATTGTTCACTGCAAGCAAGGTGCCGTTCTTACGGGCTGGAGGATTAGCTAGATGCAAGTAACGAGTTTGGAAGCCCGTATTGGAGTCTCCATCTCCGTCATGATCAATGATGACGTAGTACCCATTGGCCGCTCTGGGATCAGGTAAATCAACCTTACCAGCAAAAACTACCTTCCCTCCTGCCGCCGCCAAGATCGGAACACTGGTCGGATAACCAGACCCGGTCGACGTGATGTCGATCGAGAAGTAGTTCGAACCTTGGTGCGCTGTATCCGGCCAATACTGAGGATCTTTTGCAAGACAATCATATCCTCCAACTTCCGTTGTCAGCAACCACGTGTACCCGCCCGGAAGCGGCATCTTCAAATCAAGCGTCGGAGTGAAATCAAACTGAAGAATTGGCCGATACCCATCACTTACATATCGAGAACTGCGAAGAAAGTCGAAATTGTTATTCGCATAAAGCGGATTAAACATCACTCCGTCTTTCGGCCACGTAGCATTCATCCAATTCTGATACCACCCAGTGATGTAAATACCCCACCAATTATCTGTTGTAGGAAATGTAAATGGAGACGTTGAGGAGGTGCATCCCAGGAATCCCGGTTGTGTATTCCATGTCATACTTGTATTCCACAAAGTATTTGGAATACACATCTGAAAAGATGTCTGAGTCGCTGGACTGATCGGTGGGTATGACCGTGCCCAAAGAATCACATTGTCAGGATTGGATGGTAGCCCAGAAAAATCCCAGTTCATATATGTGCGATACACGTCACCCCATCCACCAATCATGAGATTTTGATCGTTGAAGAATGATAGATCTGGAGCAGAGCTTCGAACATAGCCTGTATGACTATGAATAATGCTGAGGTCTTGTGGCATCGCTGTGCCGTCCGACTTCTTCAAAGGAAATGGTGTGGGTTGGTAGTACACCGTGGTTGCTTGTGCCGACATCGTCAGCAAGAGGCACACCATGGCAACCAAAGAAGCAATTACTTTCTTCATTGTGAGTATCCTTCCTGGATGTAAAGAACAAAAATGCCACAGACAGAGTCGTTGGCATTAAAAATTGTAACATAGAAAATCTTTTCCATAACATAAAAAGAAAAACGATATCGTGGGAGCGATATCGTTTTTCTTTTTAACACAAAGTGAGACTAAGCTCTCTTGTGCTTCTTCTTTGCAGCTGTCTTCTTCTTTGCTACATGCTTCTTTGCATGCTTCTTTGCTGCTTTCTTTTTTGCTGCCATATGTTTGGTATACAAATAAGAGAGTATTTGATAAAAATATTTTTATGATCGCGACCACGATCAAACAACTCTCTATACATAAGTATGTCACTCAAACATACACACACAATAGATAACAAAATTATTTCTGTGGATAACTCAAATTTTCTTTTTTAATAATTTTTTATATTGATTGCATATGCGAAGCAGTTGCATAAGTAGCTTATAGACAATAGTCGATAGGCACTAGTTTTTAATGCAAAATACAAAGAGCGCGACCTTCGGTCGCGCTCTTTGTATTTTATTCTTACCCTTATTCTTTCTTCTTGTTTCCAGCTTCTTGCTTCACTTGCTCATCTGATTTCAGTCCATAGAGGTGCTTCTTGGCAGTACAGTTACATCCATACGGAGCGATATATTCCTTCACAAATTCTTCTCCGTAGTCATACACAATTTCTTCCCCTTCCTTAATATTCTTAATCGCCTTTACAAATACTCTCTTCTTCTTCACATCACTTTCTGCATTTCCATCACAAGAGTGATTAGCGTAACGAGCAATATTCCATCGAGGTGATCCATCTATAGTGTGATTCCTCGTAATCTCAAAAAGATACTGACAGGTAGTAACCTTGTCCGCCTCTTTTTTTGTAAGAATATTTCCGATATATTCGATAATCAATTCCCCTTTCTTGATATCTTCTCCTGCAAAAAGCCCTAACCCTGCAAGTCCACGCTTTACCTTTACTTTCTTAAAGTGATGATCTGGTAATTTATCAGCATGCTTCCCTACTGCACCTTTAAGGATATGAGACGATTTCAAATGCGCATGCTGCATTTGAAGTGAACCTTTCTTTAATATCTTTGACTGTTTTTTTAACATAGTATCTGTATATCTATATATGATAGTATTGCTGTATAGACAATAGTAATAAAGAGTAACACAAACATGAAGCAAGTACCAGAAAATCTCACCAAACCATTCGATGCTAAAAGCGTTGAAGCGTCACTATACGAAATGTGGGGAAAAAGCGGATACTTCAATCCGGATAATCTTCCCGGTATCAGATCTGAACCATACACTATCATTCTCCCTCCACCTAATGTGACTGGGACACTTCATACTGGTCATTCTCTTATGCTTGCTATTGAGGACACTATCATACGATATAAGCGCATGGCTGGTTACCGAGCATTATGGCTTCCCGGTACTGATCATGCTGCGATTGCCACACAATCTGTAGTAGAAAAGAAAATATATAAAGAAGAAGGAAAGTCTCGTCATGAAATCGGACGAGAAGAAATGCTTACCCGTATCAATACTTTTGCACTAGAAAGTCAGAATACTATACTCTCTCAATTTCGATCTATGGGTGCATCTTTGGACTGGTCTCGACTAGCATTTACTATAGATGAGAAGAGAAACTTAGCGGTACGAACTGTATTTAAGAAAATGTATGACGATGGCCTTATCTATAAAGGAAATCGAATTGTAAATTGGGACACAAAAGGTCAGACTACTATCTCAGATGATGAAATCGTCTATAACGAAGAGAAAAGTAAGTTCTATTATTTTAAATATGGGCCATTCGTGATTGGTACAGCACGCCCTGAAACAAAATTTGGTGACAAGTACGTCATAATGCACCCAAACGATGAACGGTATAAACAGTATAAGCATGGTGATACCCTCACTGTAGAATGGATAAATGGACCTATCGAAGCCACAATCATTAAGGATGAGTCAGTGGACCCAGAATTTGGAACAGGAGTTATGACTATTACTCCATGGCATTCTGTGGTTGACTTTGAATTAGCTCAAAAATACAAACTAGACTACGAACAGATCATTGATAAGTATGGAAAGCTTCTTCCTATTGCCCAGGAATTTGCAGGAATGAAGATAAAAGATGCTCGCGAAAAGATAGTAGAGAAACTCCAATCTAAAGGTTTAGTAGAAAAAATAGAAGAGTATACTCATAATATCTCTACGGCAGAGAGAAGCGGAGGAATAATTGAACCTCAAATTATGACTCAGTGGTTCGTGGCGGTAAATAAACCTTTCATGCATTTCGGTAAGGAAACAACACTGAAAAACCTTATGAAGAATGCAGTTGTAAGCCAAGCTACCACTATCTTGCCAGACCATTTTGAAAAAGTATATTTCCACTGGATAGATAATTTGCGTGATTGGTGTATTTCAAGACAAATTTGGTATGGACACAGAATTCCTGTTTGGTACCGCGGTGAAGAAATTTTCTGTGGCATCGTAGCACCGTCAGGAAGTGGCTGGGTACAGGATGAAGACACGCTCGATACGTGGTTCTCCTCCGGCCTTTGGACATTCTCTACACTTGGCTGGCCAGAGCAGACACTTGATCTAGAAACCTATCACCCAACCTCTCTTCTTGAGACTGGACACGACATTCTCTTCTTCTGGGTAGCTCGCATGATTCTTTTTTCAACCTATGTACTCAATCAAGTACCATTTAAACAAGTGTACTTACATGGGCTTGTACGAGATGCGCAAGGAAGAAAAATGAGTAAGTCTCTGGGGAATGTCTTAGACCCACGAGAACTGTCTGATAAATACGGCACCGATGCACTTCGTATGGCCCTTCTTGTGGGAAATGGTCCGGGAAATGATCTTAAACTCGGTGAAGATAAAATAAAAGCCTATAAACTCTTTGCCAATAAGATCTGGAACGGAACTAGATTCGTACTAGAAAAGACTACAGATTTCGAAAGTGACAAAGTCTATGACGAAAAGAAGCTTGACCAGGAAGACAAGGCACTCTTTGAATCCTGGCTTGAAGTAAAGGCAGATATTACCAAAGACCTTGAGCACTACCGCCTGCATCTGGCCTCGGAAAAGTTGTACGATTACTTCTGGAAGATATTCTGTGATGAAATTATTGAAACTAGAAAGACTCGCATCAATAATAATGAAGAAAAAGAAAGTGCACAGAGGCTATTGCTTATGCTTTTGCGTGAACAAATAATTGCGCTTCATCCATTCATGCCATTTATCACTGAAGAAGTATGGAAGCACATAAAGAGTGAAGACGATGACCTGCTTATGGTCACAAAATGGAATCAACAAGTGTAATAATGAAGATGCTCCGTACATATGTACGGAGCATCTTCATTTAGTAAAATGTTATCCACAATGAAATCTGTGGATTAACTACACACAAATACAATAAGTACACGTATACTTATGATATACCAGCTTAACTACCTTTTATTATTACTATGATTAAAGAAAAGAAATCTTTCTTTGAGCGTCTTGCGGGATCAATCAACGCAGACGATGACGAAGAAATGATTGCGATTGATCGCGAAGAAGACATGGATGAAGAGGAGGAGGAAATCCCTGTCAGATCTTCAGCTAAACGAGAAGCTGCTTCTACAAAAAGCCGTAAAGTTCATCATGTAGAAGATGAGGATGAAGATGGTTCTATGGAAGAAGGAGAACTCTCCGTGGATGTATATCAGACGCCCGCTGAGATCATCATTGAAGCTATGGTTGCAGGAGTAAAGCCAGAAGACCTTCACCTCTCTATCACCCGTGATATGGTGATTATTAAAGGCCGTCGTGATGGAAACGCACATATCTCTGATGATGACTATTTCTATAAAGAACTATACTGGGGCGCATTTTCTCGTACCATTCTCCTCCCACATGAGATCGAAATAGAAGAAGCTGAAGCTGTGGAAAAACATGGGCTTTTGATTTTAAGAATGCCAAAGGTGGACAAAGCCCGACAGACTAAATTGAAAGTGAAGTCCATCTAGTACTTTTAAGCTTGTTTCATTTCTCTAAAGAAACCCCAACACCTAGTTGGGGTTTCTTTTTTCCTATTCACTTTACAAAGGCTGTGGGAGGAATAGACTTTATGGTGGAGAGGAAGCATACCGCAGCCTCCGTTTTGTTGGGAGTAAGGACATGATATTCCCCAAGTCATGGAACCCGGACCCCTCAGATCCCACCAAAGACAAGACACCTGGGTCTGTATCCAAGGGGTGCACGACGATAGTTGTGAGGCAAACACTTCGGCCAATCACCACCGCCGAGAGGAACAAGTACGAAGCAGATGCTCAAACGCTTCGATCTCTGCGTTCGGATCGGAATGGTCGATGACACCTTGACCCTGCAGCGCCGCGCTATCCTAAGCGCGGTATTTTTATTGGTGTCCTCGGCAGGAAATCTTCCTCAGTAACTTTTTGTCGCCACAAAAAATTCTTTGGACAGGCTCGTGGTTTTGCTTGCTAGCAAAACACCACTGCGCCGCTCGACTCCTACACGCATCACGCGCAGGCGTGATGCTCTCAGACACCATAACAAAACCTCCCAGCTGGGAGGTTTTGTTATGGTGTCCTCGGCAGGAATCGAACCTACAATTACTCCTTAGGACGGAGCAGTTATATCCATTTAACTACGAGGACCTGTCTGCATAGGCAGGTGTTCGGGTATTCTAACACACAAAATGAAAGCGAGCTGACAGATGAACATGCTACACTTTTTTATATGATATGGGTCATCTTATATTTACTGATTTCCATTTTTCTATTTTCAATGCTTGTTATTATCACCGCAACAATAGTTTATTTCCTCTTCTCTAAAAATGCGCCGTTTGTAAGAACAAAAAAGAATACCTTCGAAAGACTAACTACTACACTTCAATTAGACGAACGAAGCATTCTGTATGAAATTGGTTCAGGAGATGCAAGCTTTCTCAAATATGCAATTACTCGTACACCTGGGGCACACGGGGTAGGCATAGAGGTACATCCAGTACTTACGATTCTTGCTAAGTTTACAACCATATTTAAACCCATAAGGATTTTTCGAAATAATTATAATGAAGTATCATTTGCTCCAGCAACTCATCTTTATATGTATATGCTTCCAAGTATGCTTCCTGATATTTATGCAAAAGCGCAAAAAGAGTGTAAGAGAGGAACAATCTTTCTATCTCTTGATTTTGAAGTGTTCGGAGTTGTTCCAGACGATACCATTTCCCTTACTGCAAACCCAAGACAAGTTTTTTCAACAGTGGCATATCTCTATAGGCTATAGAAAAAGATACGATATACTAAAGACCATATGGCAGAACAAGAACTAAGCAACCAGGAGAAACTAGATGAAATGTATCATCTTATGCAGGAAAATAATGAAATTCTACGAGCGATCCGTAGACGTGAAAACGTGGCGCTAGCGTTTAAGATGTTCTACTGGATAGTTATTCTTGCTTCTCTTGGGGGAATTTATCTCTTCGTAAGCCCGTTAGTAAACGCCTTTAAGAGTAATGTAGAGTCTGGAAGCACTATTCAGAATTTACAGAAATATCTGCCATCGGATAATAGATTTCTGAATCTTTTTAATCGCGGAACAGGTACCCAGTCCGGAAATCCATCCGATACTACTGCCACAGAACCCGTTCAATAGACTTACTTTAAACTGCAAGAAAAATATGATAGTATAGAACAACTCAGAGAAAAGAGTTTGGTTTTAAATCTGCTGGGATAGCTCAGTTGGCAAAGAACATTTTGACATTTGCAGCAAATGCTATTCCAATAAAAATGATACAGAAACTGAGTTGATACGTAGGAAAAGATAATCTGCTGGGATAGCTCAGTTGGTAGAGCATTTGCCTGAAGAGCAAAGGGTCCCCAGTTCGAGCCTGGGTCCCAGCACCGCAAAAGAAAAACTGCACTTAAAGTGCAGTTTTTCTTTTGCGGTGCTGGGACAGGGAGTGACCTGCGTCACTTCCTGTCCAGGCGAGAAGGACGGAGCATTATGAGGCTAGTAAGACGAATTGCGAGCAGCAGGCTGCAAAAAAGTTTTTTAACGAAAAACTTTTTTGCAGTCGAGACTGATTTTAATTATCCTTCATGACCCAACTACGCAGCAACTCCTAACAATTCCGCCATCTTCTCTTGATTGAACCCGATCATTACGTCATTTCCAATCTTTACCACAGGCACTCCCATTTGTCCTGTAATTTCCACCATTTCCTTTCTTCTTTCTATATCAGTTCCTACATTGTAATCTACAAAGGGAATATTTTTAGCTGTAAGCCAGTCTTTCGCCATATGACAAAAGTGGCAACTCGCCGTGCTGTATATTTCTACTTTTTGCTGTTCTTTAGTGTCCATAGATTTTTAGTATACCTGAAGCAGTTTTCAGTTCCAAATTTTTAGTTTTTAGAAGTAAAAAGACCTGTGAAAAAAGCTTTAAATTTTTCTTGCCACGTACTGTCTTTTCTTACCGGTACTACAGGAGATGAAGAGGCGTCATAAATGACGATCACCCCTTCCCCGTCTTTGGTCACTGGATATGTCCGGCGAATATATTCTTCTGCCCCGCGCGGGGTGTGGAGTGCCTGGTTTTTGTCTTCACTTTTATTTACTTTTTCTTCTAAAACCAAACGCTCTTTCTCGGGTTCTGCCTTTAATATTTCAACTTTTTTGTATTTCCCATACAATTCTACAACCGAGCGAAGCATAAGTATGCAAATAAGAGCAAGGATAAAAATCATCACTTTGGAGTACATCATTTTCCGTATCGTGTTTCTCTGTTGATATTCTCGCATTCTCTTGGTAGTATTGTATCACGTAACACTTATGATATTTTCATCACGAAACCGCAAAACTGTAGAACGATTATTCACCGTAATAGCCCTCCTTGCCCTAGTCGGCATGCTCGGATTCTCACTCATCGGACTCTTTCGCTAGTAATAACTAGCGCGCAGACTTTTGCGGAACAAGCGCAGAAGAACGCAGAAAAAATTCAAGCGCGACCGAAGGTCGCGCTTGAATTTTTAATTCTTATTTTCCTCTAAGTATTTTTTAAACGCAGCGAGATGGGTTCGACAATTAAATTGCGCTGGATAATCATCCTTAGGAATTGTGTTTAGCTGATTTTCTAAAATAGTTTCTACTTCTTCTTTTGTGTTCCAAGTAAGTACACAATCTAATTCTCCTTGATTCAGGCTTGTAGGCTTTCCTTTTTCTCCAATGACATGCGCCACAAAGAAATGTACTTCATATTTCTTTGTGTCTTCTGCACGAAACTGTAATACTTTACCAAGTAAAGTATTAATCGCAACAACACAGCCTATTTCTTCCATACACTCGCGCTCAAAAGCATATTCTGCATTTCCCCCTTCTTCTATTCCTCCACCAGGAAACAACCCATGACCACGAGCATGCAATAGCGCAATCTTTTCGTCACCGTCTATGACAATTCCTTTTGCAGTTGGTCTCACCTTGTATTCACTGGGTTCTGCAACCGGATTCTCAAAAATATCCGCATCTTTGATCACTGAAAAGTATTCCATAATCCATCTATACTACCATAAGATAAAAATTGTTTCAGATACGCGAAGCCTAGGAATTTTTCGAAAGAGACGTAGACAATACTACGTTGACTGAGAAAAATTCCGTAGCGACAAAGTAGATGGAATAATTTTTGTCTTATGGCTTCATCATGCGAAGAAAGGTATCGTGCTCAATGTGGACTCTCCCCTCAGCCTGCATTCTCGCCTTCCCTTTTTTCTGCTTATCACGCAACTTCATCTTTCTAGAAATATCTCCACCATATAAATGTCCTGTCACATCTTTTTTCATCGGAGCTATAGATCGAGATGCGATAATGCGTCCTTTCACATACGCTTGAATCTTCACACGGAACATTTCTGCTGGAAGAATTTTCTCTAGCTTTACAACCGCTTCCTCAGCTTCTTCATGTGCACGATACTCTGGCACCACACGAGAAAATGCCGCCACTCGTTCTTCGGCAATATAAATATCCATTCGCGTTACTTCTGCTTTTCGCATCTCACCTGGTTCGTATGCAATAGACGCATACCCGCTTGATGCAGACTTTACTTCATCAAAGAAATTACGCATAAGTTCGCGAAGCGGCATGTTGATCTTCATCTGCACTCGTTCATGCCCCCAGTCTTCCATATTCGCCACATCCGCTTCATGAATATGAAGAAGTTGCATAAGTGGAGATACATAGTCATGCGGAGTGATAATAGTAAGCAAAATCCATGGCTCACGTACTGAAAGATAATATCCATGATCAGGAAAATGTATCGGGGTATACACCATTTCTACAGTACCGTCTTTAAGTGTTACTTCGTAGGTAATGGATGGAGTAGTAACTACAAGCTCTTGATCAAACTCTCGACGAAGACGCTCAGTTACAATTTCCAAGTGAAGCATGCCAAGAAAGCCACATCGGAATCCGCGGCCAAGCGCGCCAGATGATTCTTCTTCAAACGTAAGCGACGAATCAGAAAGTTTAAGTTTAGAAAGTGAACTCCGAAGATCGTCAAATTCGTCTTGAGACTCAGGATAGACAGAAGCAAACACTAAAGGTACCGGTTCTGCATATCCAGGGAAAGCTTCCAGCGGGTGCGCAAATGTAGTCACCGTATCTCCCACGCGTGCGATACCTGGCTCTTTGATACCTGTTACAATATAGCCGATTTCCCCAGCATGAATTTTTTTCGCTTCTCGTTTATCGGGAAAGAATGTACCAACTTCACGAATCACAAATCGATGATTAGCCTGAAGAAATACTAGATCATCAGTTGTCTTAATCTCCCCATCAAGCATGCGCACATACAAAATAACTCCCTGGTGATTGCTGTATTCAAAATCAAAGATAAGTGCGCGTGCGGACTTGGATGCTACGTTTTGCGCAACTGGTGGTGGTACACGAGCGCGCACTGCTTCAAGAAGATCGGGCACACCCTCTCCTGTTTTTCCTGACACTGCGACGATATCTTCGCGAGAACAATTAAGAAGTTTTACGATTTCGTCTTTTACATCTTCCGTCATCGCCAAAGGACTGTCGATTTTATTTACTACAGGGATAATCATTATTCCAGCTTCACGCGCCATCTCAAGCGTGGTCATAGTTTGTGCTTGTACTCCTTGAGTAGCGTCTACCAGCAAAAGTGCACCTTCTACCGCTCGAAGCGAACGTGATACCTCATACGAGAAATCAATATGTCCTGGCGTGTCGATGAGATTGAAAATATAATCCTTACCATCCTTTCCTTTATAGTTCATACGGACGGGAGTCATCTTGATAGTGATACCGCGCTCGCGCTCAAGCTCCATAGAATCTAGCATTTGATCCTTCATCTTACGAGCATCCACCGTATGGGTATATTCAAGAAGTCGATCCGCGAGGGTCGACTTTCCATGGTCAATATGAGCGATAATGCTGAAGTTTCGTATGTTCATTCGTATTCACATACTACACGAAAACCCCTTGTAAGTAAAAAGAGATCTAACTCAGATGTAAGCCTTTTGCTTTATATACTACAAGAAGCAAAAAGCTAGAAAGAATATTTACAGACACGACACCAAGAGCAATACTAATCATTCCTAGCCCGATATTTTTTGCAATAAAACAAATTACTGCAGCACACAATGTAGAGAATATATTTGCATATAGTACGCTACGTGTATCTTTCATGGCGCTAAAAGCGTACGTTAAGTACCAGGCCAAAGAGAAGAAAGGGATACCTATTGCAAGAACCATAAACATCTGGGCGATTTCTTGGTTGTGACCAGTTGTGCCATACAATAGATATACAATTTCATTCGAAAACAAAAAACACAGAACTCCTACAATAGCCCCTATAACAAACAAACTGGATCCATGTTTCTTTATTGCTTTGGTGTAGTTCGGGATATCATTCGCACTATACAACAATGAAAGCGCTGGAAGGCTTGCGGTAGAAACACTTTGTGACAAAGTTTGAACAATCGCATCACTAATTTTTTGTGCAAGTAGATATATAGAAAGAACTCCTGCACCAAGTGAAGTAGCAAATGCAGTGAAAAAAAGTACCCTGACTTGGCTGACCACTATTGAGCCAGAGCGAGGAACAGCAAGCCGAAGATGCTCTTTAATATGAATTAAGGAAAATAAGGAATAATGAATCGATATTTTCTCCTTGTACAGCGTATATGACTGCAAACAAACATGGAGTAATGCTCCGATGAGAACACCCTGAATAATTCCTACAACACCCTCAGTCGGATAGCGATATACGATAGAAATAATAATACATGACGTATAGACAAGTGGCACTGCTCCGTACAATATAAATCTATGACGCACTTGCGCAATACTAGAAACTAGCGCCGAAACACCAAGCAAAAGCGGTTGCAGCATAAGCAATCTAGTGTAAAAAATATAATCATGAATTTGTGAAGCGGTAAATCCCGGAACAATAAATGAAGCAATGTAGGGTAGAAAAATACTTACGAGCAGGAGAATACACACCATAGAAACAACAAATAAGAAAAATAAGGAATTAACTTTCTCTTCTAATTCTTTTTTATTCTCCGTATGGATTGATTTTGAGATAAATGGCACCACGGTACTTGAAGCTACAAAAGCAACGAATACTCCAAGAATAAGATCTGGGATTCGGAAGGATGCATTGTACACATCAAGCACAGGACCTACTCCAACATAATGAGCAAGTAATCGATCACGAATAATGCCCAATACTACAGAAATGCCGGAAAAAACCGCAAGAATGACAGAATTTCTAAAAACCATAAATATACAGTAAGTATACAGTAAGTATACCAGAAACACGAAACCGACCCTTACGGGTCGGTTTCGTTGTTCTCTCTCGATAAGCCGAATTCTGTTTCTCGCTTACGCGATTTGGTATTCATTTATCTGGGATGATTGTTACCAATCACCTCAAGCGACACTCCCAGCCCCAGTTTTAGGTCACAAGCTTTCTTCCAAACGTTTATATAATTCTCTTTTCCCGCTACCATGCTGCTTAAGTTTAAACTCTCTTTTCATGGCATCAGCTTGTGATTTGTAAGCCTCATAATATACAACAACCCACGTACCTTCATGTCTTGTTGTAGATTTATTCTTACCCTTATTATGTTCTATAAGCCTACGACGCAAATCTTTTGTATAACCGATATATAATTCGTTGGTTATATTATTTTTAAGCAAATAAACATAGAACATAATAAAAGTTTATACCTAAAACTGGGGCTGGGCACGATCTTGCACACACGTATGTATTTAGCCGTTTCAGCCGGACTTAACCGGGTCGTTTCTGTTCGCAACACGATGGTCACCCACGACGGGCGTTACCCGCTACGCTTGTTCTATCTGCGCATATGCATGCACATAGAACTATGTGTTCGGACTTTCCTCCCCTATATTTCCTTGCGAAAACATAAGAGCAAATACCTGAGAAAGAACTCTTTTACTATACCACAAATATGTACTTTGACAAGTATCACTTGTAATGATACATTGTCTATGAACTTCAAAGGAGCCTTATGAACAAGACTATATACCGCTGGACCTCGGCAATCATGGCGGGTCTTACCTTTCCAATTTTTGCCGACACGCTAAAAAAGGTTCTGGGGGGAGCGGCATTGCCGGAAAAAAGCCTCTGGTTCTTGGTTGTAGTACTGATCTTGGCAGCGTACTGCTACTACTATTACGAGGACTACAGAGAAGAAGCAGACCGCCGAGAAAATCCCAATAAGCCTTCTCGAACTCCCTGGAATCGCTACAAATACACGGCCTAACCCAACCCCCTGCTCTGCGCATTCGCGCAGAGCTCTATTTTTTTATATTTCCCAAATCAACTTTTGTTCCTAAATACAATCCATGTTCGCGCGCTTCCCCTGCACCAAGTTCAAGGACATACTGTGCAGAGGAACTATTTGTAAATGCTTTTGGATATGTGCTGGTCGCCACGTTTTCTTCTATATACACTGCTTGTCCATTTGCAGAGAACCACACCATATCTATTGGGAAATTCATATCCTTCATCCAAAAACCGTATTTACCAGGAGTATCAAATACAAAAAGCATGCCTTCGTTATCTCCCAATCCTTCACGGTATGATAGTCCAAGTTCACGTTCACTGGCGCTATCTGCTAACTGCACATCAATATCACCTTTTGGAAAATGAAGTACAGTGTCATGACGAACATGAGAAATTTGTGCGAGATACGACTTCTGTGTCGCTGGCCACAAGAAATATATTGCAATGAGCACAGATGCTAATGCACCTATTACTTTTCCATATGGAAATGAATGTACCAAGCGGTGCTTTTTCTTCATATTAGAAGTGTAGCAAACAATTACCCTTTTCTTCCTGCTTTAGCTCTATCTGTCTCTGTCAAAAGTTGTTTTCGTAGGCGAACTGATTTCGGAGTAACTTCTAAGTATTCATCAGCGTTCATGATTTCAAGACCACGTTCGATAGAAATTTCCCATGCAGGCACAAGGACAATCGCTTCATCCGCGCCGGAAGATCGCATGTTTGAAAGCTGCTTTCCTTTCGTTGGATTCACCATCATCTCTTCACCCTTTGAAGTGTTTCCAATCACCATACCTTCATACACTTCAGTTGTTGGGAGGATGTAAATCACACCACGGTCTTGAAGATTCCAAAGTGAGAATGCAAGAGACTTTCCTGTTGCCATTGAAGTCATTGACCCTACAAGGCGTCGCTGAATTGGACCTGCGTATGGACCGAACTTAAGGAATCGCGCAGATAAAATACCAAGACCTTTAGTGTCGATCACAAATTCTCCGCGATATCCGAGTAGTCCGCGAGTTGGGATTTCCGCCTTGATACGATTTACTCCATGCTTTTCTGTCATGTCTGTAATCATCGCTTTGCGACGACCAAGCTTTTCCATCACAAGACCAGATGATTCAACTGGTACATCAATCACTAACTCTTCGTATGGTTCTTCCTTAACTCCATCTTTTTCATGGAAGATTACTTGTGGTTGAGACACTTGAAGTTCGTATCCTTCGCGACGCATCGTTTCAAGCAAGACTGCGATATGAAGTTCACCACGACCGTATACCAAATATTTATCTGTATCAAAATCTACTCGAAGGCCAACGTTGATCTCAAGTTCTTTCTCGAGACGATCACGAATCTGACGTCCTGTTACGAACTTACCTTCCTTTCCAGCAAACGGTGAGTCATTAACTAGGAAGTTAAGCGCAATTGTCGGTTCATCAATGTGAATCGCTTCCATAGGTGCCTGGTCAGCATTCTTTACGAATGTTTCTCCAATGAAAATATCTGGGAATCCAGCGATCATGGCGATATCCCCGGCTTCAGCAGTTTGTACATCGACTCTTTCGATTCCATTGAATGTATAAATCTTTGTGATCTTACCCTTACGAGTTTCTCCTGTTGGTTTCTTTACAATAACTTCTTCTCCCACTTTTGCGATACCGTCATACACACGAGCGATAGCCATACGTCCAAGGAAGTTGTCGTACGCAAGATTAAATACTTGTGCCACGAATGGATTGTTGATATCTCCCGTCGCCTTTGGAACCTTTTCCAAGATCACATCAAGTAATGGTGTGAGATCTTTTCTTTCATCATCCATACTTCTCATAGCCACACCTTCACGCCCAATAGCATAGACCGTAGTGAAATCAAGTTGTTCGTCATTTGCTCCAAGTTCCATGAAAAGTTCAAACACTTCGTCGTGCACTTTCTTAGCGTCAGCCGCTGGCTTGTCGATCTTGTTGATCACCACAATTGGCTTAAGGCCAAGTTCAAGAGATTTTTTCAAAACGAAACGAGTCTGAGGCATAGGACCTTCCTGAGCATCAACCACAAGAAGCACGCAGTCGATTGATCGAAGGACTCGTTCCACTTCTGAACCGAAATCAGCGTGGCCTGGTGTGTCCAAAATGTTGATCTTCACTCCCTTGTAAGGAACTGATGTATTTTTTGCAGTGATCGTAATGCCGCGTTCTTTTTCCATTGGATTTGAATCCATAGTCTGACCTGCGACACCAACACCACACTGCTGCATAAGTGCGTCAGTGAGCGTTGTCTTTCCATGGTCTACGTGGGCGATGATTGCGATATTGCGGATTTCTTGTTGCATGATAAATAGTTACTCGTTACTAGTTAATGGTTACTAGTAGAAATTCCAACCGCGCCTTACGGCGCGGGACCTTCTAAAGTAATAAAGATTATACCACACGAGCACACTTTTGAGAAGTCCGTCAGCTGGAAACGACTTATTTACTTCTTTTTAAATTTACTAAGAAAACTAGCTATCCTCCCCCGAATAGAGCGCCTATATTTTTCTTCTCTCTCTTGCTGTGATTTTCTCAAAGCTTCAGTAAACTCATCCCAATCTTTTTGAGGCAAAGCTGATGGTTTCCCCATCATATTAAAGTATCCTGCGGTGTCTTCCTTTAAAAACTTACGAGATACCTTTTCTGCTTCTTGCAAAGAGCCCATACTGAGAGGATTATTAATATCAGGAACAGACACTCCCTCAAATCTCTTGTTTAATTCATCTATCCTTTCCTGGTCATTTTTATCAAATAGCTTCGCTGGATTTTTTTCTGGAGAATTATCAGAGTTATTTTTATCTTCTGGAGAATTCATAATAACTGTAAGTATATCAAATACTTACTAGATTCCTATCTCTGTAAAAGAAATTGGGAGATGGCTTCAGATACGAGGCGCGCAGAAGTTTTGGAATAAGACGTACACAGAAGTACGGCGCATGACAAAACTGATAGCGCAACAAAGTAGATGAGGCTAGACACCAATTTCTTTAAGAAAAGCTTTTTGGTTAGGTGCTCTACCTAGAAAATTCTTCACTAATTTCATCTCGTCTTCGCTACTTCCCTTTTCAAGAACTTCCTTTCTCCACTTCATACCGATTTCAGGATTAAAGATGCCGTGCTTTTCAAATTCAGAGAACGCATCACAGGCATACACAAGCGCCCAGAGATACGAATAGTATCCAGCATCATATCCAACCAAATGTCCGAATCCTGCAGGAAAAAGCATATCCTTCTCTGGAAGATCTATACCCATATATTTCTTCGTCATTGCTCTGTATGCTTTCGGTGCATCTTTTATTTTTCCAGTATGAAGATCAAAATCAAGCTTGCCCATAAGCACTTGCCGCAAATACATATTTCCAGTTTGGAAAAGCCTTCCCTCAAGGATTTTCTTTCTCATCTCTGCTGACAACTTTTCACCCGTTTTGTAATGCTTAGAAAGTTTCTTCAACACTTCATCACTCCATACCCAGTTCTCCATGATTTGTGACGGTGTCTCTACGAAGTCCCAAGCCACATTTGCTCCCGCTTGAGATTCATGACGAACATTTGATAGCGTCATGTGAAGACTGTGACCAAATTCATGGAAAAGTGTCTCCACTTCACCAAGAGATAATAGAGATGGTACTGCTTTTTTCCCTTTTGTCTGCGGCTTTTGGAAATTGCATACAATGAGCGTGAATGGCGCGATGAACTGATCGCTCTTCCAAGAAATTTCTCTACCTGCAACCGTATCCATACAACATGCATGTCCAAACTTTCCTTCACGAGGAAATAGATCAAGCGCTAAATAACCAATAAGAGACTTATCTTTGTTTGACACTTCATACAGCATGACATCTTTGTGCCAAAGTTTGGTGTCTAGTTTCTTAAAGGTAATACCAAACAGTGTGCCGTACATTCCTAGCATTCCTTCCATTACTTCTTCAAGCGGGAAATACTGACGCACTGTTTCCGGGTCAATATCATATAATTTCTTTTTTAGATCAGTGGAGATAAATGCAGTGTCGAAGTGCTCTAACTTCTTGATACCAAATGATTTTGCGTGTACTCGGAGCGTATCTATATCTTTCTTTGCAACCGGAAGAAGTTTCTTTAGGAGCTCGTCTTGGAATTTCTCAACTATCGCTCCTGATTTTGCCATTCTATTTTCTGTTCTGAAATCAGCATGATGCTTGTACCCTAGGATTTTAGAAATTTCGGCACGAAGAGACACTAATTCATCAAGAATCTTCAAGTTTTTCTTTCCTCCTTTCTTAAGAAGCTTGTTTGCAAGCTCTTCGCGCTTGATGCGATTTGTCGCTTGCGACATAAATGGCACTGAGTGTGGATATGCGAGACTCACCATATACTTTCCACTCTTGTCGTCTTTTTCCAAACCGCTTATATACGTTTCAGAAAGACCTTCAAGTTCTTCTACAGAACAAAGAATCATATCCTGATAATCATTTATATTTTTTCTGAAATCTTCTCCGAGTTTTGAACTTTTCTTAAGAAGTGTCTTCAGTTTCTTCTGAGTCGCATTTGGCAAATCAAACCCCATACGTCGATACTCGCGTATTCCTTCTTCAAGGAGTTTGATATCGTCCTTTCCTAATGTTTTCTTTTCCTTCTTAAAATTTCCTTCGTAATATTCTAAAAGTGATCGATACAGATCCTTGTCGTATTCAAGATCAACCATCTTCGACGATACATCAACAATTACTTCATGCGATGCATTTCGAATTGCTTCCTTTGGAGATACTTCACCAAGTAAACTTATTTTACGAAAGACATCAGCATATGGACCTTCAGCTCGTTCAAGAGTATAGACTGTGTTTTCATACGTACGAGCTTCTTTCGGGATTGCTTTTATCGTCGCATAGTTTTTCTTTTTTTCTGCGATGTATCCATCTGAAAGTTTCTTCATCTGCTTTCCATTCCAGGAGATCCACTCAAAATCTGATTTCGTATAGGGAATTTTTGTCATAGTTTCTCTATTCTACCATATGTGATTTTTTCATTTCCATATACTTCTTTTTCCATTCCGGTTCGTGGCGCTCAATGGCATATCTGAGCATAGTACGCGGCATATAATGCGCATGTTTATCTAGAAATTCATTTAAAACTTTCTGTCCAGAATATTTACCAACTTCTCGAAGCATCCAACCGATCGCTTTATGCATTAAATCATGTTTGTGGTCCATCATGTGTTCCGCAACGTAAAAAAGCATCCTTTCATTCCCTTTTTTAATCTGATAGTGCGTCCCTACTACTATGATTCTATTTTCCCAAAGATTCTTACTCGCAATCAATTTGTTAATAGTTTTCAATCGTTCTTCATGTTCCATTTTCTCTGAAATATAATATCCAACCACTGAAGACGCAGAAGTGTCTACCAAATCCCAATTATTAATTTTAGTAGCATGTTTGATATACGCATTAAAAATCTTTTTCTGCATCTTTTCGTCATTCTTCTTAATGGCAATCTTCATTAATTCTACAAAAAGCATACACGCAGCTAGACGCGATTCGTGATACTTGGAGTATAAAAGCTCTACAGCATCTTCTACTGTCGCATCAGAAATATATTTCTTTACAATAATTCTCGTGTCGGGAACTGTGACACCAAGAAAAATATCCCCTTCTCCATATTGACCCTTCTCTGTCTTAAAAAAATAGGCATTCATTGCTGCACGCTCTTTAGTTCCTAGTTTCTTTAACTCCTTTTCTATTTTCTTCGCGATCATACCCCAAGTATACGATAGAGTGCGATGCCACAAGCGATTGTTACGTTTAAAGATTCTTTAGTGCCCTGCATAGGAATTTCGGCTATCACATCAACCACTTCTAAAACCTCTTTAGAAATACCATCAACTTCGCTTCCGATCACAAATACAACTTTATCTTTGCCTTCAAGAGAAACACTCTTGTAATCGACTGCTTTCTCATCTTGTTCTATCGCGATGCTATAAAATCCCTCATGTTGTAATTCTTCTAATGTACTTCTTGTAGCTTCTTTATATTCCCAAGCGATACTATCTTCTGCACCTAATGCTACTTTGGCAAAGTCGCTTCGACGTCTGCCATGTTTATCTAAAGGGGTTGGAGTAATCCCACAAAGGTATATTTTCTTTACTCCTACAGCATTTGCTGTACGAAATATAGATCCGACATTGTAGACACTTCGGATGTTATCCAACACAAGTATAGTGTTCATGAAGACATACTATACCACTTTTCTAGTTATGTCTCGGGCGAAATGGAGGAAGTGGAGCGTGTGGATCAAATGATTTGATACCTAAAGCTCCGATAGTTGAAGTCCCAAACGGGCCAAACACCGTTACATAATCCCCTATAGTAAATGCTCTATCTTCACGCGTATTTTCCGTAACAAACACTGTTACGTATTCTTTTGTACGAAGATCTTGCATAATAAATCCATGTGTTGAAGAAGCAATAATCTGTCCATGAGTGATCTCCCCCATATGTGGAGCTTGCCTATACCTATTATGGATTAAGAAAAGAACAGGGATATTATCATCCTCACCAAAGCGTGCAATCGAGTATCCTGTATCAAAATGATTCACTCCAAATGATGTCAAAAAAATAATACTTGCAACTCCAAACACGCCATAAACAACTGGCTTTGTATACACAAAAGAATAGTCCCTAAGCAAAAAGTAAATTGCTAAACCTAAGACAATAACAAGCACAATAAGTACCCACGGAAGAGCATTCATAAATGCCAATAACCCTTCAGGACCAAAATTAAGGAGATCAAAAAGTTCTGACTCATATGAAATCAGTGAAATAAAACTAACCAAATAGGTTACACCTATTAAAATAATAGTCATGAACACACACCCAACCACTGCCAGCAACACAAAATGCCACCTCGGTCGCTTGCGGATTCCTCCTTGGTGTATCACCTTAAGCAAGGATTCTTTTAAATTGTTCGTATGGTCATTCATATTTTTGTAATGTCTTCTCTGCAAGTATTTTTTCTAGTTGTTGTTTTGCACGCTGTAGTCTCACGCCTACTGAAGAAATTGGAATCTTTAAGACAAGCGCAATTTCTTTATAACTTAAATCCTCATAAAAATGTAAAAGAAGAATTTCTCTATGTGCATCACTTACAGAAGAAAGTGCGGTGTCTATCATCTTTTTAATATGTACACGGTCTACTTCCTTTTCTGGAGTCTCGTCGTGAGAAAGATGAGGAAGAAGTACATCGGGATCAAAAAAAGAAAATGGTGTGAATTTCTTTTTCTTAATAAAGTTAATTGCTTCATTATGTGCGATACGATATAACCAAGGTGAGAATAATTGATTAGTATTAAAACTTTGGATATTTACATACGCTTTTATAAAGACCTGTTGAAGAAGGTCCGTTATGTCATCTCTGTCGTATAAAAATTTCTTCAGGTAACGGCCGATTTTTCCTTCGTAGCGATCTACAATGACGCCGAATGCTTCCGTGTCCCCTCTTTGAACTTTTATCGCAATTGACTCATCGCTTGTTGCCACTATAGATATAGTACAACACAGAAAGAAAATTATTACATATCGTTATATTTTTGTTTTGCAGCATGTACTAGAGTATGCAGGGGGATTATTGAGGATCTATAGAAACCCTTGCAGAACTTACAAATAAATAATATCTATCACACACGATACATAGCATCATACATTTACAATTACATATGAAAATGACACAACGCCAAAAAAGACTAGCTCTTTATACACTTACACCACTTCTTGGAGTAAGTATGCTGGGAGGAGTAGCTCTTGCTGCATCCACAAGCACCCAAGCAACAACTACCACCACAAATACTAAGGGCGCACTCTCTATGCCATTTGGACAAAGGCATGGACATGGACCCAAGGAAAGGAAAGACCTAAACGCGCTTTCCACTATCCTTGGAATGACTACCGCAGAAATACAAACTGCCCTATCATCTGGTAAGACAATAGACGATCTTATTACAAGCAAAGGCCTTTCTATAGCTTCTGTTCATACACAACTAGAAGCTGCCGAGGAAGCGTCTATGAAAACTCGCCTCGAAACTGAGGTCGCTTCTGGGAGACTAACCCAAGCACAGGCAGATCAAATGGTTGCGGAGAGAGCTACACACGAACAAACTGAAAAAAATCAAATAGCGTCAGCACTTGGCATTACCGCTGCTGAGCTTGATACGTATCAAGCGGCCGGTACAACAATTGATCAAATCATTACTGAAAAAGGATTGTCAAAAACCACAGTTACGGCGACGCTTCTTGCTTCACACCAAGCAGAAATGAAAACTAAACTCGAATCCATGGTCGCATCTGGGAAACTAACCCAAGCACAGGCAGATACCATGATCACACACATGGCGAATCATACTATGGGAGGACATCATGATGAGATCAATGATCTAGATTAACATATATACAATAATAAAAATTCCCCGCCACATACTATGTGAACTACGGGGAATTTTTATTGTTATATCCTACGACAATAATAAATATGATACAGTATACAAATAGTAATAATAAAAAGTATGGAAAATAATAATATAAAAAAGGGAGTTATAGGAATAGTTTCAGTCGCTGTACTTGGAGGTATCGGATATTATCTAGCACAAAAAAATAGTGCTACTACAACCCCAATTATCACTGCCACAAATCATTATAAAGATGGCACCTATTCTGCAACAGGCAACTACACTTCTCCAGCTGGTGGAGAGGAAGTAAGTGTAGGGATTACACTAGTCAATAACATCGTTACTGACGCCACCTTCACAGGAAAGGCTACAAATCCCGGGTCTATATTTAATCAGGGACATTTTAAAGAAGGCTTCAAAGAAAAAGTTGTAGGAAAATCAATCGATGATATTTCACTTACTGTAGTAAATGGATCTTCTCTTACTCCAAAAGGGTTCATGGATGCGCTTGCTAAGATCAAAGCAGAAGCAAAGAATAGTTAATGGTTGAAATACAGAAGCGCCACACCTTTAGGTGTCGCGCTTCTGTATTTCCTAACGGCCTAACTTCCTAATTCTTAACGATCAAAATAGTTCTACCTCAAATCCTTCCGATCTTTTTACTTGATAATCTTTATTTAAAATACAATATTCAAACTGCATGTCTGTGATTGTCTCCGGTGCGACGAAAAACAGTATTGAAGCAAGCCCATCTGCAACCACCGCAGTATCTGCGATAACCCACGTCGCAATAATTTCTTTGGGTGAAGAAAGCGTTTCTGGGTCGATGTAATGATTATACTCACTCCATGCGCGACGATTAATGCCCGATGCGCACATTGACCCCTTCTCCATTGAGATAGTCCCGATTACTTTTGTCGGATCATTCGGATGTTCAAGTCCAGCTTTAATAGGATTCCCATTTCCCTCATAAAAAATATCACCGCTTCCATTTACTAAGAAGTGTTTAATATTTTCGCTTTTTAAAAATGAAGCAATAAGATCCACAAAGTATCCTTTGCCTAGCGCGCCAAAATCAAAAAGAACTTTTTCCTTAAGCTCTATATGTGTATCATCGATGATTATTACTGCCTCAAAAAAATCTGGCACTCGCCTAATAATTTCTTTTGGCGATAGCGAATACGTATCATCATATCCCAGATCGCTTATTGCATATCCGATGCAAGGATTAAGTTTTTTATTTGAGATTTCATAGAACTTCATATACCACGAAAGCATTTCAGTGAATTCCTTAGGCACTTCAATCACACCTTTCGATTCAGTAATTTTCCAAACTAAAGATGTTTTTTTGAAACGAGAATATAGCTCATCAAATCTTTTAGATTTCTCTTCTATTGTTGTAAAAATCTCATTACACCTATTTTCTGCAATCTCGTCCCAAATTGTAATCTTCCAATGGGTGCCCATGGATTCATATTCATGTGTAGACACCATATTTTACGCGTATCCTGGAAAGTAATCTGTGACAATACGCTTATGAGCAACTCCAAGAGAAAGAAGTAACTGCTTATACGTGGTGACCATCTTCTGCGGACCGGAGATATAGTACATACTTGTTTCCCAGTCTGGCACATACTTTACGATCATTTCTTTTGTAATAAATCCAACTTCTCCAGTCCAATTCGGAGGAAGTTTATCTTTCTCACTTAATACATCTATCACTTCCATATTTAATTGTTCTTTTGCCCTTAGTACCACATCATCATATGCGATATCTTCTAATGTTTTATTTGCATAAAAAAGTATCATCTTTCTTTTCTGATTAGAACCAAGCAAGTATCGCAACATACTTGCAAACGGAGTTATGCCTATACCACCAGCAATAAACACCAGTTTGGTTTCTGTAGTTTCCGGCAATAAGAAGTCACCAGAAACCGAGGCGGCGTTGAGACTATCCCCGACTTCCATAGAAAAGAGTTTCTGCTTAAATGAGCTTCTTATAGCCCCTTCCGGGCTCATTTTGACCCCTAGACGCACCTGATCATCAAACGGTGAAGAAGCAATAGTAAAGTAACGTCTGATGCCTCTTACGTCAGGATTGGCGTGAGGTAGCGTCCACTCCATGTATTGTCCAGGTATATACGGGAGAGGGTCGCTTTTCTGAAACACAAATTCGTACGTATCTTTTGCAATTTCCTTTTTTTCTTTAAAGGTAAGTACAAGACGCGCTTTCAAACTCACCGTATACGAGAAAATATTCCCAAGTATAAGTGCGAGTTCTGGTGTACCGTACAATGCTCCAATATGAAATGGAACGTTGGCGATAATTCCTACAAAAGCCGCATAAATAATTTGTAATTTTTTTGTTGGAGGAGTAGTAAACGGTTCGGTAAGCATGATTGAACCGAAGAAAATAGTTGGCCAGGATACAAAATGTTGTATGAGGATATCAACAATAGATTGTCCTGTGGCAATACCCATGATAAGCACCGTAATTGTGCTTACTAAAATATACGTAAGGAAAAGTGAGAAGCGTCTGATCTTTTTCACCACAAGTAATCCTACGATAAGAACTGCGGGCAACATATATAATGACCCTACCCACCAAATGGCAATCGGAAGCGAAAAAGCTCCTAAGATCACAAGTGAAAATGCAGCAGGATTAAAAAGATGCCTGTTCCTGTATGCGATGATATATTTAGAAACAACCGCAATTATTCCAAGAAGTGCAAGCCACGAACCTTCCATGAGACTTCTAGGTGGGGCTGCGACCAGAATAAGAATAAACGCGGTGATGTACGTTGATTCTATGTTTGCCGGAGCATTGAAAAGCTTTTTGAAAAGATAGTGCGTAACAATACAAGAAGCAAGAAGGATAACACAGGACGCAAGAAGATTTACCCAAGAAAGTGAAAGTAGCCCAAGAAGACTTAATACAAAAGAATAAAGAATAAGTATCGTAAGGCTGTACAATACCACACGATACATAGTGAGAGAATCAAGAATCGTATCTATGTATTTCATGCAGCTAGTATAGCAAAATCTCTTTCTTTCTGCGGTGATGTATTAACCTTTGCGCGAACCCACTTCGCACGCGCGGAGCGCGTGGTGGCTTGAAACTGCCTCGTACGCTCCGATTGCGTGGTGAAGCGAACCAATGCGCCTCGGACACG
>Ga0209515_10001500_pt1 | contig 38788 bp, 36 predicted proteins | sample Subgroupgradi54m_FD_187454 | JGI IMG/M metagenome (GOLD analysis project Ga0209515, IMG submission 187454) | Subsurface groundwater microbial communities from S. Glens Falls, New York, USA - GMW60B uncontaminated upgradient, 5.4 m (SPAdes)... ... | reverse complement strand
GGCGCGTACAAGGAACCGCTCACCACGCTTCCGAACCTCGTGGAACCGCAGGTTGAGTCGTTTAAGTGGCTTCTTGAGACCGGACTCAAGGAAGTGTTTTCCGAGTTTTCGTCCATCAAGGACTACTCCGGAAAAAAGTTTGAATTGGACTTTACCGGCTTCAAACTTCAGGAACCCAAGTACGACGAGTTTTACGCCAAGAACAACAAGCTCTCCTACGAGGCGCCCCTCAAGGTGACGGTTCGTCTTAAGAACAAAATTGTCGGCAGTGTGAAGGAACAGGAAATCTTCATGACGGATTTCCCGCTTCAGACACAGCACGGCACCTTTATCATTTCCGGTATTGAACGCGTTATCGTGCCCCAGCTCGCGCGTTCGTTCGGCGTATTCTTTACCGCCGAGGAGATTAAGGGACGAAAATATTTTGGCGCCAAAATCATTCCGGCTCGTGGCGCGTGGATTGAAATTGAAACCGACGTGGACGGCGCGCTTTTCGTGCGCATTGACCGCAAGCGCAAGTTCTCGGTGACCTCACTTCTTCGCGTCCTTGCCCAGACCAAAGTCGCGAAAGGTGAGCCGAAGCCGAAAGATACCTTCGGTGAGAAGGAAATGTTTGAGCTTTTCAAACATAATCCTTCAGGTGAAGCGCATCTCAAGGCGACGATTGCGAAGGACCACGCCAAGACGACCGACGAAGCCTTTATTGAGATTCACAAACGTCTCCGTGACGGTGAAATCGGTAGCGTAGACAATGCCAAGGAGTTTATCTTTTCTATTTTTGAAGCCGAGCGCTACGACCTCTCCAAGGTGGGACGTTTCCGTTTCAACAAACGCTTCGGCAAACCGATGGACGAAAAGGAGCTTGACCGCCGGACCATTTCTCTTGCTGACCTTGTCACCATTGTTTCCAACGTCATTACGCTGAACAACACCGCGGACGCGAAAGAAGACGATATTGACCACTTGGGTTCTCGCCGTGTCCGTTTTGTCGGTGAACTGTTCCAGCAAAAGATTCGTGTCGGTATGGCGCAAATCAAGAGGAACGTCCAGGACCGCATGTCCACCGTGGAAAGCGATGTTACGCTTCCCGTGAACTTCATTTCTCCGAAACCCCTCCAGGCACGCATCAAAGAATTTTTCACCACGAACCAGCTTTCGCAGTTTATGCAACAGGAGAACATTCTCTCCGAGCTTGAACACCTGCGTACCCTCTCGGCCCTCGGTCCCGGAGGTCTTACGCGTGAGCGCGCCGGCTTTGAAGTGCGTGATGTGCATCCGTCTCACTACGGACGCCTCTGTCCCATTCACACGCCTGAAGGTCCGAACATCGGTCTTATCTTGCGTCTTTCCACCTACGCACGGCTCAACAACTTCGGAATGATTGAAACGCCGTACGTGAAGGTAAAGGATGGAAAAATCACCAAAGAGGTGCAATACCTCAACGCGCTTGAAGAGGAAAACTTTAAGATTGCGCATGCGGCTACGAAATATGACAAAAATGGAAACATTCTTTCCGAAGAAGTGGAGGTGCGTCTCAACGGCAAGCCCGAACTCGTGAAGCGAGAGGATGTGGACTATATGGACGTCGCGACCAATCAGGCATTTTCTATCGCGACCTCTATGATTCCGTTCTTGAACCACGACGACGCGAACCGAGCGCTTATGGGTTCAAACATGCAGAAACAAGCGACTCCGTGTCTCATTCCCGAGGCACCGCTCGTCGCAACCGGTATTGAAGACACCGCAGCCCGCGATACGGGACGCCTCATCATTGCCGAAGAAGACGGCACGATTACCCACGTGGATGCGCGTAAAATTACGCTCAAAAACGGAAAGGGAAAGGAAAAGGAATATCCGCTCGTCAACTTCTCACGAACCAACGGCTTTACCTCGTTCCACCAGCGCCCGACACCAACCCTCGGCGACAAAGTGAAGCGCGGTGACGTGCTTGCCGATACGTCCTCAAGTGACGCGGGACAGATGGCGCTCGGGCAGAACATCCTTATCGCCTTTATGTCCTGGTCAGGTTCAAACTACGAAGACGCTATCATCATTTCCGAGCGTCTCGTGAAGGACAGTCGATTTACGAGCGTGCATATTGAAGAGTTCGTCATCAACGTGCGCGACACGAAGCTTGGACCCGAAATTACCACCCACGATATTCCGAATGTCGGCGAAAGCAAACTCAAGAACCTGGATGAAGACGGTGTAGTGCGCATCGGCGCGGAGGTCCGCCCGGGCGACATTCTCGTCGGGAAAATTACTCCGAAAGGCGAGACACAGCTCACTCCTGAAGAGCGCTTGCTTCGCTCACTCTTCGGTGAAAAGGCGCGCGATGTGAAGGATACGTCAAAGCGCATGGAAAACGGAAAGCGCGGACGCATTATTGCGGTGAAAGTATTTTCACGCGAGAAGGGCGACAAACTTGAATCGGGTATCATTAAGCGCATTCATATTGAAGTCGCGGAACTGCGCGCCGCATCGGTCGGTGACAAGCTCGCCGGACGACACGGAAACAAGGGTGTTATTTCCAAAGTGCTTCCCGAAGAAGATATGCCGTATATGGCGGACGGACGACCTGTGGATATGATTCTCACGCCACTTGGTGTGCCGAGTCGTATGAACCTTGGTCAAATTCTTGAACTCCACCTTGGACTTGCGGCAAACACGCTTGGCTATCAGGCCATCGTGCCTCCGTTCGCGGGAGCGACCGACACCGAAATCAAAGAAGAGCTCGTGAAGGCGGGTGTTGCGCCGAATGGAAAGATGAAACTCTTTGACGGACGCACCGGAGACAGTTTCAGCCAGGATATCGCCGTCGGCTATATGTACATTATGAAGCTTCACCACATGGTGGAAGACAAGATTCATATGCGTTCCATCGGTCCGTACTCACTCATCACTCAGCAACCGCTCGGAGGAAAGGCGCAAGGTGGAGGACAACGCTTCGGAGAAATGGAAGTCTGGGCGCTCCTCGGTCACGGTGCCGCGTACACACTTCGTGAAATGCTCACCATTAAGTCCGATGATATTTTGGGACGCTCCGCAGCTTTCGACGCGATTGTGAAGGGCGAGCGTATTACCCAAATGAACGCGCCCGCGTCGTTCAGTGTGCTTCTTAACACACTCCGCGGACTCGCACTTGATGTTGAACTGACAAAGGAAGGGGAGACGGGGACGGAGCTTTCCGCAAAACGGTCGAGCACTTATGAGAGGCGAAAGGAACGCAAAGCCGCCTAAAGAAATACCGAATACCTAATATCGAATATCGAAAAATACCAAAATACTTAACTAAAAAAAGAAATCATTTGTTATTTTTTTATTTACTATTAGATATTTTTCGAGATTAGGTATTCGAAATTCGATATTCAAAAAATATGAAATCAAAAACCATTGCAAATATAAACGACTTTGATTCAGTGTTCCTTAAGCTCGCGTCACCCGACAATATCAAAGAGTGGTCGTTCGGCGAAGTCACAAAGCCGGAGACCATCAACTACCGCACCCAGCGAAGCGAGAAGAATGGTCTCTTTGACGAGCGCATCTTTGGTCCCGACCGCGACTACGAATGTTACTGTGGAAAATACCGAGGCGTTCGTTACAAGGGAATCGTCTGTGAGAAATGTGGCGTGGAACTCACGCGCAGTATCGTGCGTCGTGAGCGCATGGGTCACATTGAACTCTCAACACCGGTCTCGCACATCTGGTTCCTTCGCAGTATGCCGTCTCGTTTGGGGCTCCTTCTCGGCATGCCGTCCGGCGACCTTGAAAAGGTTATCTATTTTGCCGGCTACCTCATTACCAAAGTTGACCGTGAGGAACGCGCAAGGCTCCTTAGAGAACTTGATAACGAATACAAAGCGAAGGTAAAGGCGCTCACGACCGAAAAGGACCGCGATGCGCTGAAGGAACGTTACCTTGCCGCGAAGCACGAGATTGAAGGTATCACCGAAGGCGCGGTGCTCGATGAGGTGCAGTACCATTCGTTTTCACTCAAGTATGGCACGCTTTTTGAGGCAGGTGTCGGTGCGGAAGCAATTTACAATCTTCTCGCTACGATGAACCTTCCGGCTGTTCAGAAATCGCTTGAAGAGCAGATTGATAAAGTGAGTTCCATTGAACGCGACCGTATGAACAAGCGTCTTTCGCTCTTGCGTTCTATGACGCGCGCGAATATCAATCCGACCTGGATGTTCCTCACGAGTATTCCGGTTATTCCGCCTGCGCTTCGCCCGATGGTTCCGCTTGATGGTGGGCGCTACGCGACCTCGGACGTGAACGACCTCTATCGCCGTGTCATCAACCGCAACAACCGTTTGAAGAAACTCAAGGAAATCAGCGCGCCTGATGTCATTCTCCGCAACGAAAAGCGTATTTTGCAGGAGGCCGTTGACTCACTCATTGATAACTCCATCCGTCACGGTGGAGGCACTGCGGGAGCGCTCACTGCGTCACAGCGCCGTCCTTTGAAGTCTCTTTCCGACAACCTCAAAGGTAAGCGTGGTCTTTTCCGCCAGAACCTTCTCGGTAAACGCGTGGACTATTCCGGACGCTCCGTTATCGTCGTCGGTCCCGACCTCAAGCTTCACCAGTGTGGACTTCCGAAGCATATGGCGCTTGAACTGTTCCGCCCGTTCGTTATTTCCAAACTGCTCCAGAAAGAGCTCGCATTCAACATTCGCGGAGCGGGACGCCTCATTGAAGAAGGCGTGCCGGAAGTATGGGCTATCCTTGAAGATGTCATCAAGAATAAATACGTACTGCTCAACCGCGCTCCTACCTTGCACCGCCTTGGTATTCAGGCTTTCCAGCCGGTGCTGATTGAAGGAAACGCCATTCAAGTGCACCCGCTCGTGTGTACCGCCTTTAACGCGGACTTCGACGGTGACCAAATGGCCGTGCACGTACCGCTCTCCGAAGAGGCGCAACTTGAAGCGAGCGAAATTATGGCCGCGCACAAGAACATCTTGAAGCCAGGTTCCGGTGACCCGATTGTGTCCGGAAAAATGCTCGACATCGTGCTCGGCTGTTGGTGGATGACCAAGGTGCTTCCCGGCGCGAACGGCGAAGGCAAAATTTTTGCCCGCCCCAACAACGCGATTACCGCGTGGGACTTCGGGGTGGTGGATTTCCGCGCCAAGATAAAAGTGCTTGCGACCGACCACGAGAAATACGCCGAGTTTGACGGTAAGGTCTTTGAGACTACCGTGGGGCGACTCCTGTTCAACTCCGTACTCCCGAATGACTATCCGTACATGAACAAGGAAATGGAACGCAAGGGTATGGCCACGCTTGTCGGTGATCTCATCAACCGTTACGGTATTGCCGGAATCCCCGCGATTATGGACCGCATCAAGGCGTTTGGATTCAAGTATGCGACCTATTCGGGTATTACCTGGGGTATTGATGACGTGAAGGTTCCGCCAGGCAAGTGGGGGCTTGTTAACAAGGCAAAGGAGAAATCCGAGCTTGCCTATTCACAATGGCGCGATGGACTGCTCTCCGAAGAGGAGCGTCTCCGCAAGAACATTGAAATTTGGCACGCCGCGAAAAGTGAAGTGGAAAAACTCATTCCCGAATCACTGGATAAAAACGGTTCCGTTTTTGATATGGTCTACTCCGGTGCGCGTGGTAGCTTCTCACAAATCACACAGATGGCCGGTATGAAGGGTCTCATTCAAAACACCGCCGGAGAAACCATTGAGTTTCCAATTCTCTCCTGTATGAAAGAAGGTCTCACCCCGATTGAATACTTCATTACGACGCACGGTTCGCGTAAGGGTCTTACCGACACGGCGCTCAACACCGCGAAGGCAGGTTACCTCACGCGTAAACTCTTCGTCGTGGCGCAGGACGTCATGGTGTCCGAAGTGGATTGTGGTACGAAGGAGGGTATTTACATTACCCGTTCTTCCGCTTCCGGAATGGATGTCCAGCTCGCGAAGAACATTCGCGGAAGATTCCTCGCCGGAGAGGTCCAGGATGAAAAAGGCGAAGTCCTCTTCAAAAAGGGCGACCTTCTCTCAAAAATGGACGCGCAGAAAATTCAGGAACTCGGTACGGGCTCGGTGCTCGTGCGCTCTCCGCTCACCTGCAAGAGTGTCTCGGGTGTCTGTCAGCAGTGTTACGGTCTTGACCTCGGTAAACACGAAGTTGTGGGACTCGGCGAAGCGGTGGGAACGGTTGCCGCCCAAGCTATCGGTGAACCTGGAACACAGCTTACGATGCGTACCTTCCACACCGGTGGTGTGTCCACCCTCGGTGGAGACATTACCCAGGGTCTTCCTCGTGTTGAGGAACTCTTTGAGAAGCGCTCACCGAAAAACCCGGCCGTTGTCGCACGTGTAGACGGAGTGATTGCCGAAATCAAAGACCTCGGCAAAGAAAAGGTGATTACCATCCTTCCCGACATTGCGGACAAAGCGAAGACCACCAAGAAGAAGAGCGAGTCCGAATATACGACGAGCTACAACCGCATCCCACTCGTGAAGGTGGGTGACCGTGTGAAGAAGGGAGACCTCCTCACCGACGGAGCCGCCGATATTGATGAACTCTTCAAATATGGAGGCAAAGAACGCGCGCAAGATTACATCATTACCGAAGTTACCAAACCCTACGAACTGCAAGGAGAAACGGTGTCACGAAAACATATTGAAACGATTGTCCGTCAAATGTTCTTCCGCCGTAAGGTGAAGGACCAGGGAGGCACGACGCTCTCGGTTGGCGATATCGTAGACCCACTCACCCTCTCACGTGAAAACGCAGGTGCGAAAGAGCGCGGTGGCGAAGAGGCGAAGGCCGACTCAATGGTTATGGGAATTTCCGAAGTATCGCTCTCACGCCGAAGCTTCCTTTCAGCCGCATCCTTCCAATACACGACCCGCGTCCTTATCAACTCCGCGGTGCGCGGTAGCAAGGACACGCTCCAGGGTCTTATGGAAAACGTCATCATTGGACGCCTCATCCCCGCCGGAACCGGCTTTAAGGGAGGACCGAAGGCAGCGATGATCGCGAAGCTCCAAAAAGAACTTGAGCCTCAAATGGTGGCAGATGAAGTAGAGGAAACCGCCTAACTAAACCGACAATAGCAACCCACAACTGGAATAGTCCTCCGTTGTGGGTTGTTGGTAGTTAGTGGTAAGTTATAGGTATGAGTACTCCTGTTGAAAAAGGCGACGAACGCAAGTTATTTGCAGGAGTCGCCTCATATTATGCGAAGTTTCGCCCGTGGTATCCGGAAGAGATGTTTTCGTATCTTCGGCACCGTTTTGGTTTGAACGGAAAAGGGCGACTACTTGACCTTGGGTGTGGAACCGGACAAATACTTCTTCCACTATTTAAGGATTTCGAAGAGGTGGTTGGTCTCGACATTGAGCCAGATATGATTGTTGAAGCAAAGAAAGAAGCGCAAAAGTGGGGAGTGACGAACGTCCGCTGGATTACAGGCAAAGCGGAAGATATCGGAGATATGGGCGAACATTTCAGACTCGTGACCGCGGGGGCATCGCTTCATTGGATGGACGGAGCAAAAGTGCTTCAAAAAACATATGATAGTGTGGAAAGGGGTGGCGGTGTCGCGCTTATCCAAAATCCGACTTCAGGCTGGACAAATAACAAGGAGGAGTGGAAAAAAATACGCAAAGAAATCATCCAGAAATATCTTGGTGTAGAACGACGTAACGGTTCCTTTCTTGCACACGGAAAAGATTGGGAAGATTTGCTTGATGAATCTCCGTTTGGGGGTTATGAAGAGCGGACGCACGACTATGAAATTACTTGGACGCTTGAGCAAGCAATTGGTTACCTCTATTCAACTTCTTTTGCAGGGCGAGAAATGTTCGGCGACAAGATAACTGTTTTTGAACAGGAGCTTAGAGAGGAGCTTCTTAAGATAGTACCAAATGGTATCTTTCGGGAGAAGGTTAAGGTACAAGTATTAAGTTCTAAGAAATAACTATTACTCGGTACGTGTTACAATCTCATTATGAAGAAAGATTTTGATGGTTGGAATGAAGAAATACAGATATTCACAAGCGATACTAGGGTATGAAAGAAAATATATTTGAGACAATCAAAAAGATAGACGACAACGGCAAGGAATACTGGTCATCGCGTGAGCTTGCCAAGGTTCTGGAATACATCGACTATCGTAACTTTTTGACGGCCGTAAATAAGGCTAAAATGGCTTGTGAGAATAGCGGTGAAGTTATCCACAGCCATTTCGTTGATGCCAACGAGATGGTCACCATTGGGTCCGGAGCGGAAAAACCTGTCGAAACTATTTTTCTTTCGCGGTACGCTTGCTATTTAATCGTTCAAAATTCTGACCCGACTAAGGTTGTCGTAGCAAAAGGCCAAACCTATTTTGCTATTCAGACTAGGCGTCAAGAGAAGTCCGATAATCTGATAGAAGACCACAATCGTGTTCACCTCCGAGAGGAGATGAAGAAACATAACACGAGTTTGATACATACCGCTTCTATGGCGGGGGTTGAAAGTTTTGCCATCTTCCAAAATGCAGGTTACAAAGGTTTGTATGGGGGACGAACAATGCAGGATATTCACTCAAGAAAGCGGTTGAAAAAATCGCAAAAGATTCTTGACCATATGGGTAGCGAGGAGTTAGCGGCAAACTTATTCCGCGCAACCCAAACTGACGCAAAGATAAAACGAGAAGCTATCCAAGGACAAGGAAATGCAAACCTCGCGCACTACGAAGTAGGTCAAAAGGTTCGTAGTACTATCGCCAGTCTTGGCGGTACCATGCCGGAGGAACTTCCCACTCCGGACGCTATCGGAAGAGCGCAGAAGAGAGTGAAGCAGTCTAAACAGAAGAAGATTGGGGACGGGAAACTTCAAAAATAAAATAGTTCTCCCTCCGAAGAGGGCGAGCCCGAAGGCATTTGTCCACTAAAGATAGTAAGAAGAATCCATAAAGTCAAGTGTTATGTCCACACCGGTAGAACAAATTAAAGAGCGACTCGGGATTGCCGATGTGGTCGGTTCTTATATTAAGCTTGACCGCTCGGGAAGCTCACTCAAGGGCAAATGCCCGTTCCACAACGAGAAAACTCCGTCATTTTTCGTCTCGCCCGCTCGCAATTCTTATTATTGTTTTGGTTGCCAGGCGAAGGGCGACATTTTTACGTTCGTGCAGGAGTTTGAGGGGCTAGATTTTATTGGCGCGCTTCGCGTGCTCGCACAGCGCGCGAACGTCACGCTCACGAAGACTGACCCGAAGGTTCGGAGCGAATACGCACGGCTCTATCTTTGTCTTGAAAAAGCCACACGGTTTTACGAGCAGAAACTTCAGGATACTCCCGAAGCCAAAACGTATCTGGACGGACGCGGACTGTTGCTCGAAACGATGAAGACGTGGCGGATTGGGTTTGCGCCGAACGACTGGCGACAGCTGTTTGACCACTTACAAAAGGAGGGATTTACTCCCGAAGAGATGGGAAAGGTTGGTTTGATTAAGGTGGCCAATCAAACCAACCCCGCAGGTCATGCGGGGTCCAGTACTCGAAAATATTACGACGCCTTCCGCGGACGCGTAATGTTTCCGATACGGGACAGCGCTTCCCGTGTAATTGCGTTTTCGGCGCGCATCCTGCCGTCGCTTGATGACGGTAAAACAGGGAAGTATATCAACTCTCCCGAGACGATTCTCTTTAGTAAATCTCACACGCTCTATGGCTTTGACCGCGCCAAGCTTATCATCCGTCAGAAGGACGCTACCATCCTCGTGGAGGGCCAAATGGACCTTCTAATGGCCCATCAGGCGGGCTACGAGAACACCGTTGCTTCCTCGGGTACGGCACTTACCGAGGAACAGCTTGTCAGGTTAAAAAGACTTTCCGAAAATCTGCTTATCTCCTTTGACTCGGATAGTGCGGGAGTGCGCGCAAGTGAGCGCGCCATCAGGCTCGCACTCGCGCTCGGAATGAACGTGAAGGTTATCGCAATTGGCGGAGAAAAAGATCCAGCCGAACTTATCCAGAAAGACCCTCCGGCGTGGGAGAAAGCGGTAACCTCCGCGAAACACGTGTTTGATTTTCTGCTTGACGGCATACTGCATTCGGCAAAGGAGGGAAGGGATCGCGCGCTTGCGATTGAAAAGACACTGCTCCCGCTTCTTCGCGCGCTTTCTTCAAGTGTGGAACAATCGCATTTCATAAAAGTGATTGCCGAGAAAAGCGGACTTCGCGAGGACGCACTTTGGGAATCGTTTAAAAAACTCACGCCGGCTGTCAAAGAGAAAGAGGTACCCGAACTGCGGAAAGTAACTCCTCCCACTCACGCGAATACGCTTGAGCGACGAGTGTTTAGTATTTACTTACTCGCGGAGTCAAAAAAGAATGCGACACTTCTTTCTCGGATAGAAACCGATGTGCTTCGCATCTTTGGACAGGACATTTTGCACAAAAAAGTGGAGCACTACCGCGCGCTTCAAGATGTACTTCTTTTGGAGGCCGAAGCACTTTACGGTGAAGGCGCGCCAAGTCCCGGTGAAGAGCAAGAGCTTCTGCGCCACCTTGAAGAAGGACATCTTACCGCGCTCCTTTCGGAAAAGATGGACACACTCATCGTCGCCGAGCGGGAAGGGAAGAAGGAAGAGGCGCAAAGGTTGCTCGCCGAATGTAAAGAACTTACGCAGAAGCTCGCTACACTAAAATCACATAGATTTAATCACCAATAACCAAGAAACAAGCTCAAAGGAAATATCAAGATACAAACACCAATCACCAAACAATATTCAAATTACAAATCACCAAATACGCAGACCCTTTTTGGTTATTGTTTCTTGGTGTTTGGGTATTTAGTTTAAATCTTGTTTTTAAGCCATTTTTAGCTATACTAGTGCCACTATGCCTAAAGCAAAGAAAGCCTCAAAGAAGGCCAAAATCGTGAAAAAGAAGAAGGTATCCGCTTCCAAGGCTCCTAAGAAGCGAACCGCTCCAAAGAAGGCTTCTCCCGTAAAGGAGAAAATGGCTCGTGGAAAAGAGCGCGATATACGCGCCGAGCGCCTCATCGCGAAGGGCAAGGGTCGTGGGTTCATCACCTACAGCGATATTTTGAAGGAGTTTCCGACGATTGAAGAGGACATTATGTTCCTTGATGAACTCTACGCGAAGTTTCAGACCGCGGGCATTGATGTGCTTGAAGGCGGAAATATGCTGGAGAAGGAGGTGGAGGAACCGCACGGCAAAAAGAACGTCTATCTTGGCAAGAGCAGTGAAGCTTCCTACGACTCCATTCAGATGTATTTGAAGGAAATCGGACAGTACCCACTCATCAATGGCAAAGACGAAAAAGAACTCGCGAAGCGTATTCAAGCGGGAGATATGGAGGCCAAGAATCTCCTCGCTCGCGCGAACCTTCGCCTCGTGGTGTCCATCGCGAAGAAATATGTCGGACGCTCGCCCGACCTTACGCTTCTTGACCTCATTCAGGAAGGGAACCTCGGTCTCTTCAAGGCCGTAGACAAGTTTGACTGGACGAAAGGCTACAAATTCTCAACCTACGCGACGTGGTGGATTCGCCAAGCCATTACTCGCGCGCTCGCCGATCAGTCCCGCACCATCCGCGTGCCGGTGCATATGGTGGAAACCATCGCGAAGTACAAGCAGGTGGTTCGAAGGCTTAGCCAAGACCTCGGTCGCGACCCGCTTCCCGAAGAGATTGGTGTCGAAATGGGCATTGATACCGACAAGGTCTATCAGATTGAAAAAATTGACCAGGACACCGTTTCGCTCGAAAGCCCGGTGGGTGATGAAGGCGACGACGGTAAATCAACCCTCGGTGACTTTTTGCATGACGATAAAATTCTCTCGCCTGACCAGGAATCTTCGAGGCGTATCCTTGGCGACCAGGTCAAAGAGATTTTGAACGAGCTTTCGGAAAAAGAGCGCAAAATTTTGGAGCTTCGGCACGGACTCCTTGACGGTGTCACCCACACCCTTGAAGAGGTAGGACAGAAATTCGGCGTGACTCGCGAACGTATTCGACAGATTGAAGCAAAAGCTCACGAAAAAATCCGCCAGCACGAGAAGGCGAAAAAGCTCCAGGGATATTAAAAGAAGCGTTTAGCGGTTAGCGTATAGCGTTTAGTAAAAACGAAAGAGAAAAGAAAAAACGGCTCCGCTTTTTGGCGGAGCCGTGTTCGTGGTAGTGGGGAGTGGTTGGGTTAAACTACCCACAGCAGAAAACGGAGAGTGGATAAGTCAACCCTATTCCCCTTTTCAATCTTTCAAGGACGAGCAATCCTGAAGCCAGTTTTGCTGTGTCGACAATGAGCTGTTCAGTGGGGAGTTGCAGCGTTTTGCATTTTTCCTCAATTGACCGAGCCATTTGAAGATTTGAGGACTCGTTTCCTTGAAGGAACATTTGCACGTTTCGTGCGCCATCTCGGAGAAAGTTGACCGCCATGGCCGCATTGTCATGAAGCGTTTCAAAGTTGATGGAAACGACGGGAGTACCCTTTTCCGCGACTTCAATGTGACCGTGCCTGTTCGACTGCATAATTCGGTTCATAGATTTTTTGTTTTTTGAGTGTGCTGTCGAGAAGCCTATAACCCGCGAGTAGGGGTGTCAAGCGATTAAAAATCGGACAGTCGGGGAACCTCACATTGTACAAAAATGAAGAGTGTTTGAAGACTTTGGAAAGAAAAAAGCGCGCTCGGTCGCGAGCGCGCTCTGCTTGTGTAGAAGTGTCCCTACCTGAAGATCATTTGACTCCGGTCAGGTCCTACGGAGAGGATCCGGGCGTTTACACCCGCCCTTTCTTCAATGGCGTGGATGATGTGCTTTAGTTCCGGCGGAAGTTCCCGCCATCTCCGCATGCCGGTGATGTCCTGTTGCCATCCTGGAAACAGTTCATATATCGGTTTGCAGTGCTGGAGCACTTCACTGTTAGGAATAGCTTTTCTCAGCGTCTCTCCCTTGTATAAGGTATCCATGCCCCACCGCACTTGAGGACCGTCGTACTGGTACGCTGTGCAGATTTTTATCGTTTTACACCCCGAGAGTACGTCAAGCTTCGTTAGGATGACATCCGGGCCGTTTACGGTGGTCGCCAGTTTTAGGAGGAGTGTATCCACCCATCCGGTACGGCGAGGTCTACCGGTCGTTGCTCCGTACTCATTGCCGGCGAAACGTACCGCGATGCCAAACTCAAGTTCGTTCTCCGACTCAAAACTCACATGTGAGTACTGTTCTCGTTCCATCTTGCAGGTGGCTCCGTTCCCACACCAGTGTGCTGAACGTTCCCCTCCCATTTCCGTGGGGAACGGTCCTTCGCCGACGCGCGTCATATAGGGGGCCTTCGCAATGCCCCAGACCTCTTGGATGTCGTGTGTACGCAGGCCAACTCCTTTTACCAATCCTTCAATGCCACAATCGGATGAGGTAACGAAGGGATAGGTACCGTAATCAACCGAGAGAAGCGTCCCTTGGGCGCCCTCCAAAAGAATTGAATGATGACCGACGACTGCGCGCAGGTAGTTGTCCGTATCGCAGATAAGTGGCGCAAGTCTTTTTCCGTATGCGAGGTACGCCTTCGTGATGGCTTGTACGTCAAGGAAATCATTCTCGGAGTAGAATTGGCCACCGCCGAGGTGCGCGTGCCACATGATTTTCTTAATGACTTCGGGGTCATATTCACGTAGTAACAAAAGCTTTTCACGAAGATTTCGCTCCAGCTTTTCCTCAAGGAGGCGGGGATTGAGGAGGTCGTTTATCGTAAGACCGATTCGGCTATAGTGGTCCGCATAGGCCGGACCGATGCCCCGTCCGGTGGTTCCGATCCTTCCGTTTTTTGCGGAGCTGTCGCTCACCCTGTCCAGGAGGAGGTGCTGTGGTAGCACGAGCTTCGCATTGAGCGCGAGCAGAAGTCTGCTCTTGTACTCAATTCCGGCGTGCCTAAGAATGTCCAGCTCCTCACAGAGCACGCGAGGATCAAGCACCACACCGTTGCCAATGATGTTTACCTTCTTTGGCCGAATAATCCCTGCCGGTACGAGGTGGAAGATAAACTCCCGTTCTCCAATGTGGATCGTATGCCCGGCATTTGCCCCGCCTGTCCCGCGGGCGATGATGTCAGCTTCTTCGGCAAACACATCAACGATCTTGCCCTTTCCTTCATCACCCCACTGTGTGGATACGACTGCCCGATTCGGTATCTCTTTTCTTTTCATGGTTTTCTCTCATGGTTGCGTTGGTTGACTGTTTCCACAAAGGCTTTAATCAGAGATCAATGCTCGATGTAAATACGTCTTTGTCGAAAAACTCTCGTTTCAGCCTATCGTACAGCTGTATTTTTGCAAGGCTGTATTCCTTCCGATTTTTGCAGGGACGTGGTGTGGGGTGTGCTTTTCACGCAACTGTTCAGACACTATCTCCATTTTGCGGGTTGGTAGAAAGGTGTAAGATACCCCTTATGCCCCAAGATAAATACAAAGCGGTATGGGTTTCTCATTCCTCAATCGGAGACTTTCTTAAATGTCCCCGAGCGTACTTTCTGCATAACGTCTATAAAAACGAGCAGGGAAGAAAAATAACTATCGTAAGCCCCGCTCTCTCGCTTGGGCAAGCCGTACATGAGGCGGTGGAGGGCTTGGGGAATTTCAAAGTGGAAGAACGTTTTACAAAGTCACTTCTGGAGGCATTTGAGGAGGCGTGGGGTAAGATTTCCGGGAAACACGGTGGCTTTGGGAGTGATGTAGAAGAAAAAGAAGCAAAAGCACGCGGACTCACGATGATAGAGAGAGTGATGAAAAATCCCGGACCGCTTAAAAACAAAACAATTAGACTCAAAGAACGTGAAATGCCCCCGAATTTTTACCTCTCCGAGCCGGACAATATCATTTTATGCGGAAAGATAGACTGGATTGAGTATGTCCCCGAAGATGATAGTGTACGTTTGCTTGATTTCAAGACAGGAAGAAGCGAAGAAAAAGAGGATTCACTTCAGCTCCCCATCTACCTGCTTCTTATGAATAATCTTCAGAAACGAAAGGTAACGGGAGCTTCGTATTGGTATTTGGATAAAGATGATGCCCCAAAAGAGGTTACTCTACCGGAATATGAAAAAGCGCATTCTGATGTTTTGGCGATAGCTTTGAAGGTAAAAGAGGCGCGAGAGAAGAAAGAATTTCCCTGTCCGAAAGGCGAGGGTGGATGTTATGCCTGCAGGCCGTTTGAAAAAATCCTTCGCAGTGAGGCGGAATATCTCGGGATAGGAGGGTATAATCAGGAGTTGTATATGGTGAAATAACTCCGGCATGAATACAATAAAAGTAAGATAGATAAAATTGTTAAAAAGCTATGAACCCAGATAAATTTCAGGAGGAATATGATAAGCTCAACCTCAAGCAAAGGGAAGCGGTGGATGCTATTGATGATCCTGTGATGGTTATTGCGGGTCCCGGTACAGGAAAGACACGTATCTTAGTTTTGCGTATCGCAAAAATCCTGCTGAGCGAGAACGGAACTCCCGCATCGGGGATTTTGTGCTTGACCTTTACGGAAGCGGGAGCGGATGAGATGAAGAGAAGATTACGGGAGATTATTGGTGTGACCGCAGAAGAAATTCACGTCCATACTTACCATGGATTTGCGGGTTCCATTATTGCGGAGTTTCCCGAGCATTTTCCCCATCTTTCACGAACGAAGCAGATAACTGAAATTGAGGCGGAGACCATTGTTCGGGGGTTGCTCAAGGAAAAGAAATTCAGCAAACTGCGCCCTGCGGGAGAGCCGGACTTTTATATTGGTAAAATCCTCAGCACTATCAAAGATTCTAAGAAGGAAGAGTGGACCTCCGAAGTTGTACGGGAATTTTCGAAAAAGGAAATAGCGTGGATAAAAAATGACGAGAGCTCACTATCTTCGAGGGGAAAAACCAAAGGGATGCTCAAAGGAACCGCACTCGAGCGCATTGAAAAATGTGAACGAACACTGCTTTTTGCGGATGTCTACGAGGCATACGAAGCCAAGAAAAGCGAAGAAAAGAAAATGGATTTCGACGACCTTATTAGTGAGCTTTTAAAAGCTTTTCGTAAGGACAAGACGCTTCTCTCTATACTTCAAGAAAGGTTTCTCTATATTCTCGTTGACGAACATCAGGATACCAACGACTCGCAAAATATGCTCATTCGTACCATTGCGGACTTTTTTGACAATCCGAATATCTTTGTTGTCGGCGACGAGAAACAGGCCATCTTTCGGTTCCAAGGAGCATCGGTGCAAAACTTTTTGAATTTTCGGAACATTTGGCCAAAAATGAGGGAAGTAAAACTTGACGAGAACTTTCGTTCGCATCAAGACATCCTGGATGCAAGTTTTTCAATGATAGAAAATAATTATACGGAGGGTGAGCATGAAAACCTGCGGGTAAGACTTTTGGCGAAGGGTAGTGAGAAGCAGAGACCGATTGATGTCGTAACAGCAGGGAATACCGAAGCCGAGGACAAGTATCTTGTGGAGAAACTCCAGGAAATTGTTGCGGGACATTCGAAAGAAACGGTGGCGATTATCCTCCGGAAAAACAAGGATGTGGAGCATATCCTTTCGCTTCTTGGGGCAAACGGCATATCGGCGCAGGCAGAAAGGGGGGTTGATATGTTTTCACACCCGCTTGGTTTGCTTTATTTTGACTTGATTGACTATTTGGCGCATCCAGAAAATATTGAGGCATTGGCGAAGACAGTCGCGTGTGGACTTTGGGGTCTTGGTTTTACTCAAAAGACGCTACTCATTCGCGCTATTCGAAGCGGGAATGTCGCGGATATTACGAGAGAAATTCCGAACATTGGGAAATTACAAAGGGACATTACCAAAGCCGGAGCAATTAACTTTCTTGTTCTTGCCGGGAAATCGTCGGGACTCGACAGCATTGCCACGAGAAGTCCCCTTTCGGCTGAAGTGTGGCGGTCAATCATTTCCTTGGCGCAGGATTTGGCAGAACAGAGTGGGATTCAATCCCCAATTGAACTTATAGAAGTACTCCTTGCGTACCGCAAATCGGCGGAAAAGAAAAGTCTTAAAATTTCTATCGGACAACCGGATTCACAGATTCACGTGATGACCGTTCATGGCTCAAAAGGGCTTGAATACGATTATGTTTTTTTGCCGTATGCGACAAAAGAGGCATGGCTTTCTCATCGGCGTGGTACCTCCTTTGTTTTACCGAGAGAAAAGGGTGATGAGGATGAAATCCGTGACGCGAGACGGCTCTTCTATGTGGCCCTTACCAGGGCAAGAAAGCACGTGACTATTCTTGTTGGCGTGAAAGATAACGCAAAGAAAGAATTTTCCCCGCTTCGCTTTATAGAGGAACTTAGAGCGGAATCGGTCGCGCATATAGATGTGCCGCCCGTGTATGAAAATGTTTCAGCAAAGGTTGTCCGGGATACTAACAAGGTGGAGGAAGCGGAGATTATAAATTATACCAAAAGTCTTCTCCTCAAATCCGGGCTTTCGGTAACCGCACTCAATCATTTTATGGAGTGTCCGAGTAAATTCTTTTATAAGAGTATTCTCAAACTTCCGGAAGCTCCGAATTCAAACTCTGAAAAGGGAAATGCGATGCATGAAGCGCTTTCATATGTGTGGCCACTCGAAAACAAGGGTGAGGAAGCGATTACTAAGACCATCCAAAGCACCATAAAGACGTACTTTAGTCGATCACTCCTCCCTCTTTCCGAAAAGGAGGTTGCAGTAGAAGAGCTTTGTGTAAATGCGCCCAAGGTTGCTCGAGCGCTTCTTTCATTCTTTTCACAATCGGGCAGAGTGGCCACAGAACTATCAGTTAAGACCCTCTATACAGGGAGATACGATGAACAAGATGTTGCCCTTCCTCTTCACGGCAAGCTGGATGTGGTGCTGGAAGGGGAGGATAAAACACTGGTTTTTGACTACAAGACCAAGGAAGCTATGAGCGTGAATGCGATAAGGGGTGAGACAAAGAATGACGCTGGAAATTATTTCCGCCAGCTCGTGTTCTATAAAATTCTGCTTGAGGGTGCGCAAGGGTCTAAAAACAAAAAGATAGAACCGGCACTCGTTTTTATCAAACCTGATTCTAAAGATAGATGTCAGATTATCTCACTCCCCATCATAAGTGAGGATGAGGAAAAGGTGAAAACGGAGATTCAATCGCTTATTCAAAGTGTGTGGTCGGGAAAGTTTTTAAGTGATACGTGTGACGAACCCAACTGCGAGTGGTGCAAACTGAAGAAGCTTAGAGCTTTTAGCTGATAGCTTATAGTGAATTAAAAAACCTGCTCGAGGATATGAGCGGGTTTTTTCTTTTCATGCTGGATCTCCGCCTCCGCGGGGATGACACAAAACATAGTCGCTTCGCTCCTTGTTTTGTGTCATTTCAGCAGCGTATCAATCGCTCCTTTTACAAGTTGGTAGGGGAGTGAGCCGTTCATACCTACCCGAAGTCCGTCGGTTGAGAAGGTGATAGGAAGTTGCCCTTGGTTATCTCGGTATGGTTCAAAGAGTCCCGCGAGTGTCGCCTTTGCTTCTTCAGAGATAGGGCTCTTAAGTACGAGTACACTATGCGGAGTGCCGTTTACTCCCGCGGTGGCGCCGTCGTTAAACTCGCTCTCTACGCGCGCTTTGTATTTTCCACTGGAAAGGCACTCCGTAAACGCCTTCTCGTTAAGTCCGACAGATTTCGCAATTTGGGGAAGCTGTGCGGGGTCAAGGGTGTCGTTTGAGGTTGTCGTTTCAAACACTCGGTCGGTATAGTCCCAGAACGTGGCGTTGCCACCAAGCTCGCCCGCGCAGAGGAGCGCCTCGGACTCCTTGGGAGCCTTGGAATGGAGCTGAACGATGGGGTACTGGCGGTACACCCATGCTACTTGTCCTGTTTTGCCGTAGTCGTTCATCACCTGCTTCATAACCGTGTGGAAGCGCTTACAGAAGGGGCACTCGGCATCCGAGAACTCCACAAAGACGATATTCGCGTCGGGGTTTCCGCGCATGTAGTCGGTGCTATCAATCGGGCGAAGCGTAATCGCGCCAAGCTCGGGAGAAGCCTTCGCTCCTGTTTCGGGCGCGCTTATCTTGGCTTGTTCAGGACTTCCACCTCCTCGAAGAAATATCGCTCCCGCAATAAGAAGACCGGCTACGACAATCGCCATCGGAACGTTCATGGGGTTTTTGCTTGAGGTTGATTCCATAATTTTAATTGGTTAGTTCTGAGATTTTGCCAGTATAGCATACGAGATTGAGCGTAAGCAGTGTTCACAGTGATTGGACAACGGAATGTACACAATAGGAAAGCCCGCCGATTATTTACCGGCGGGCTGTAGTTGAGAGTCGGAGGGACCACCTATCAAGGGTGTCGCTTTCCACAATTCGGACAGAGAGGGAAGTCCCTTCCCTCCGCCGACGTCTTCTCTGTCATGGAGTTAAGGAACTCCTCAAAGCTTGTCGCTTCGCGAATCCCTTCGGCGTTCTTTCCCCGGCCGGTGAGATTGCCACCAAACAGGGAGGACAGCAGGTTGCTCGCGCTGTCTTCATGGGGAACCGAAACGACAAGCCATCCGGCCCGGATTTCGGTGCGCGTGCTCCTGTCCCTCGGGTGCAGATTGGGAATCTCGGCGGCCAGCGCTTGGCCGATGACCCCAAAGAGAGCATTGGCCTGCCCGGTGAGGAAATTGACCTCGCTCACATATCGCGCATGGTCGGCACCGTTGCGTTGGGGAGGCACTGCGGTCGCGAGGTGCGCGAGCTTGCGGTGGTGAGAAAGCAGCTGGCGAGTCACCGGGTTTTTAATTTGCCCGAGTATCGATTCGCGTGTGCGGTCAACCGGTTGAAGCGGTTCAAGGAGTTCATTCTCGGGTCGAACCGGCACACCGCTTAGAATCGCGGTGAGGTTCTTGATGAAGACACTCGCCTGATGCTCGGGGGTGCGCTTTTTGCTCAAAGCGGCGGGTGGTTGCATGCTTGTAGAGCCGTTGTTTCGCGTCTTCCCGCTCGTAGCCTGCGTGGTTCGTTCTGCAGTGGTACCTGTATTCATTTTTTATTTTTTTGACCCATTATCCCATGGGTATGGGGTACTCCCTCATGCGTATGAGGACAAACTAACCTACCACAATAAGACCTAAGGTGTCAATACCCACTAAAAGCGCACCCCTTTGCGGCATACCTCGGGGAGATGGGCATCTTTGCCACCTTGAAAGATGCCCATCTTTTGCCTCATTATGTGGTGAGGGGATACGTACAACTAAAAGCCGAAACGTTATGACGTCTCGTCCCTTTAAGAATGACACCCTTTGCAAGATTTCTGTTTTGGCTTCTGTTTGCGGGTAAAAAGCGACAAAGTCTAGAATGGCAGGGTGTGTGTCAGCACATTCTCATTCTTTTTTTCCCAGTTGCGCGTATCAAGGACGATATCTTTGATGAGTTTCCCGTCGGGGTACTTTACCTTGCCGTGTTCGCGCGCGTGGTCGTAAATCGCTTTCGTGATGCGTACATCGTCAAGGCAGTATTCCACCACCTTTTGCTTTTCGCCCTGTCTCCACCAGATGTTTGCCTGCGCGCCGTGCGCGATTTTGTGGTCGCCAATCGTGGCACTCGCGATGGAGTCAAGTTTGATGCGTCGTCCCAGCACCTTTTGTATTTCTTTGAGGAGGTCCAGACTCTTTATCGTCGTGAGGTCACCCGGGTAGTACTTGTTGAGCAAGGGAATATCAAAGTGGTCGGAATTGAAGCCAATCAACATATCGGCCTTTTCCAGTATAGGCCACAGTTTCGGCAACTCCTCTTCAAAATAGCTCGTGTAGCTATCGGTCAGCGAGTCGTGAATACACACGCACGCAATTGTAAGCGACGCCGGGTCGTTTGAACCGGTGTCGGTAAAAAAATTGGTCGTTTCAATGTCGAAAACAATCTTTCTCATGTAGGTAGTTGTATCAAGGTATATCGCGAAGCAGATCTCTATATATATCCCGTGCAAGCACGATATAGGATATACGATATAGTTAGTACTTACGCTGAAAATGACTTGATAAAATTGGAAATCCTATCCTCTGCAAGCGCGGTTTCTTTGCCTGTGGCGAGATTTTTGACCTTGATTTGCCCCGATGTCTTTTCCTGCTCGCCGATGATGGCAACGAAAGGAATTTTCGCGCGGTCGGCGTTTTTGACCTTGGTGCCCACCTTGCCCTCGCTGTGGTCAACCACGACGCGCACTCCCGCGCGCCGGAGATTTTGCGCGAGGTCGTTTACATAGCCGGTCCAGGCCTTCTCCATCGCGGAAAGGTAGAGGTCGGCGGGAGCAGGGAGACTTTTCGGCAGAAGGTCATAGGTTTCAAGCACGTCGCGAATGGTGACATCTCCCATACCAAAGCCAACCGTGGGTACCTTTTCCACGCCGAACATATCCAAGAGGTCGTCATAGCGACCACCACCAAAGAGTGCGCGAGGGTTCGCGGGATTTTTATCAAACACTTCAAACACGATGCCGGTATAATAATCAAATCCGCGCATAAGCGTTTGGTCAAACACGACATTGGTGATGCCGAGTGCTTCCAGCGCTTCAAGAAGTCCTTTGAGTTCCGCGAAACTATCGGTAAGCGCCTTTTCCTCGGGGAGGTGCGACACAAACTCTTCAAAGTTCTTGGAGTTGAGGAGTGTAAGCAGGAGGGCATCTTTCTCACCAAGAAGGTCGCTTACACTCTTCTCAAACACCTCTTTTTCCATCTTGGCACGGCGGTCAATGAGCTGTGCGACTTTGCGCGCATCGTCGCCACTCTTTCCAAGAAGCGTACCGATAATATAGTTCATTACCTTCCGGCTGTTGATGCGAATTTCAAAGTTGCTGTCCTGTATGCCGAATGCCTGCATCACTTCGTAGGCAAGCGAAATAATTTCGGTTTCGGCTTCTATGCCGGGAAGACCAAAGATATCGGCATTGAGCTGGAAGTGTTCGCGTAGTCTTCCTCGCTGGGGGCGTTCATAGCGAAAGAGGTTTGGAATGGAGAACCATCGCACGGGGAAGAACAGCGTCTTGCGTTTGCCTGCGATAAGCCGAGCGACCGTTGGGGTCATCTCGGGGCGAAGGGTGACTTCGCGGTCACCGCGGTCGGTGAAGGTGTAGGTCTGTTCGTTTACAATCTCCTCGCTTGTCTTTCCGCGGTAGAGGTCGGCGGGCTCCAAAATTGACGCACTATATTCCTCATACCCGAATTTCTTGCAGGTCTCTTTCCACACACTAAAAATGTACTGCTCTATGGCAAAGCCCTCCGGATAAAAATCTCGCACACCTTTGTAGGCTTCCGTAGACAGTTTTATTCTCCCTTTTGTAAAGGGAGCCCTCCCGAACGACGGTTCAGTCGGGCGGGTACCCGCGTCTTCGCGGGGGAGGGATTTTTCTGAGTCCTTCATATGTACAAGCTATTGTAGGAGAAAAGAAACTTATTCACAAGCAGGGTGTTGACATTCCGAGGGCTTGTTTTTTCGTCCTGTCTTGCTATAGTACTAGTGTCTTTTTTCTCAAAGAGGCTTACCCGCCCAATCTGCGAAGATTTAGGCGGGTGAACCGGATAGGTGTAGCCGTATTGAGGAATGTCCTGCTTCGCGTGAAGCTAGCAGGGTAAGGTCGGAGACGGATTAGTAGTATTGTATTCTCAATATGGCAACCAAACTTTATGTTGGTAACCTGTCGTACAGCACGACTGACGACAGCTTGAAGAACGCGTTTGCGCAGGCCGGGGCCGTTGTTTCGGCATCCGTACTTGTGGACCGCATGAGCGGACGCTCACGTGGTTTCGGTTTCGTGGAGATGGAGGAGGCCGATGCGGCCAAAGCTATTGACATGTGGAACGACAAGGAGCTTGACGGACGAAAACTTCGCGTCAATGAGGCACGGCCGATGGCTGAGCGCCCTCCGAGACGTTTTGACAACCGCAGTGGTGGAAATGACCACGGTGGAGGTGATAGGCGAAGCTTCTAGTCAGCTTGTAGGCAAAGAAAAAACCGACAAATTGTCGGTTTTTTTCTTCGCCTACAACGGCGGAAATTATTTTGCTTCTTCGAGCTTGACGAGTCCAATGAGTCCAAGAAGGATAGGCCACACGACAGCGACGACCGGTGCCGATAGCATTTCCATGGACTTGAGGAGGAACGTAAGCGCGAGGAGAATGATGAGAATCGGAGTGAGATGACGAAACGCTCCGGAGGAATTAGTACGCATACTATTTTTTATGATGAAAAATGAAATGAACTTCGACCTTTTCCTTCCCTTGTACTTACAAGTTCAGGATTTTGTACCCTAAGTATCTCACGAGTTTGCGTGGGGCAATAGGGTGCCCTGTGGACAAGCGCCAAAAAACAAGGAGTCCACGAAGTGGACGACTATGTTTTTTGAGCGTCCCGAGCTTGTGCCGGGATCCACGAGTAGTCTGGATCCCCGCCTCCCCGCCTTCGCTAAAAGCTACGGACGGGCGCAGCGCGGGGGCGCTTTTTAATGCTTTGCGTAACGCAAAGCATTAAAAAGCGGTTGCAGAAGGAGGGAAAGGTGAGTAGTATTTACTCTACACACCCGATATGTTTCTTGAAGAATCAGATTCCAAAAAGGATTTAATTACCGGAATGCCTGACGAAGAGCTTCTCAAGCGTTCGTTTGGACATCCGTACCTTTTTGAAAAGCTCTTGGACCGTTATGAAGAGGCGTTTCTCCGAAAGGCCTACTATATCTTGGGAACAAAAGAAGCGGCACAGGACGCGGTGCAGGACGCTTTCGTCAAGATTTACAAAAACGCGCAGCGGTTTCAGCCTCAACCTGGGGCAGGATTCAAATCGTGGGCGTATCGAATACTCGTCAACACCTGCTACACGGCCTACAAGAAGCACAAGGGTGAAGGAGTCTTTCTTGCCGACCTTGACCCAGAGTTTCAAGAACTGGTGTCCGACAAGGGCGCTAAAGACCGTCGTGAACAAGAGCTTGACCGCGATGAAGTGGAGTCACTCCTTAAAGAACTCTCTGAAGGGCTGGCAGAGCCGATGCGTTTACATTTTATAGAGGGAAAACCGCATGCGGATGTCGCCACTATTATGGACATTTCGGAAGGAGCCGTGCGCGCGCGAGTACACCGCGCCAAGCAAGAGCTCCACGAGGTCATTGCGAAGCGCAATGCCCTGCAATCATCAATAACCAAGATACAATAACCAAAAAGATATCAATCACCGAACTCTTGGTTTTAGGATTTTTCTTGAATTTGTTTGGTGATTGATTATTTACATCAACAGAGAAAGTACTATGAGGGAAGAAATCAACAACAATCACTTACATCATAAAACGCTTAGACAGCGCATTATGCGTCGCATCTATCTTTTGTTTATGGTGCGCAATCTTTCGCCGTTCGCCTTTGACTGTGTGCTTATCGTTGTCGCGGTGTTTTTTGTGACGGTGTTCGTATCGGTGCATGACGTGCTCTCCAACTTTACCACCGCCGCGTCCGGGTCAAACGCGCTTATGTTCTCACTTTCCGCCGTGTCGGGTACAAAGCTCCAAACCAAACTCCTCCTCGTGGCGCTTGGAGTGGTTGGCTTCTTTGCGGTTCGCCATCTCAAGCAGGCAGTGCGAGCAGTGCGAACCCTACGAGAACAGAAAAGTGAAAGCAAGCCGTTATAGTCCTCATTTATGAAAATACAGCCCAAATTTTTTCCCCTTTTCTTACCGGCAAGCTTTTTGGCGGTTGCCGTTTCTATAATCTTTTCCGAGGTTGTTTACGAGTTGGCAACGGGTGGCTGGGTAAGGAATGAGTTATATGGAGCAACTCTTTTCAACCTCGTTGTCTTCATCTCTCTTGCCGTAGATCTTCATCGTACACTTAAAAGTGAAAAGTGGTTGCAAAAGTATGTGATGAGCGCAGGAATCCTTGTTTCCCTTATCTTTTACTACTGGGCAAGCTTATCCAATGACCCCGCTTTTCCGACACTTGCCGGCCTTGCACTATTCACTCTATTTCGGATTGCGCCCGCGCTAGTCATGTTAAAGCTTCTCCTTTTTCTCATGAGTAAGTATGTGGTTAGAGATAGTGTCTCATCGCCTCCTCCAGTTTCGTAATTTCATCATGCGAGAGATGATGATTTTCGGGGTGATGCTTGAGATACTGAATACTTTTTTGGAGCTCCTCACTACTGATACCGGCGCTTGCGCCACTTTCGTGAAGACTTGAGTAGAAAATATTTTCCACCTCGTCAAGTTCGTGATTGGAAAAGGAACCGCCCACTCGGAGTTTATACAAGGTTTTGCGAAATTCGTCGCGTGAGATGTGAGACATAAAAGAGATGAAATATGGATAATGAAATATGAAGTAAGTATAGTATAAATCACAAAACACAGTACACAAAGACCAAACAAAACCCAAAACCATTCAGACATTACCAAACAGCGCCTTCTTCGTTTGTGTTTTGGAAAAATTGTGCTTTGTTTGGTTTTTTGGATATTGTGTTTTCGCAATTTTTCATTCTATGATTCTTTTGATAGACAAACCCAAGGGTATTACCTCATTTGACTGCATTCGGATTTTACGCAAAAAAATGGGTATTCGGAAAATGGGTCATGCGGGGACGCTGGACCCGATGGCAACGGGGCTTATGATTATTGGAGTGGGGGAAGGGACGAAGATGCTCGGGGAGTACCTGAAGCTATCTAAGACGTATGAGGCGGAGATTCTGCTTGGTGTACGTACCGATACGGGAGATGTAACAGGCAATGAAATTCCAAGCTCCAATGACCAATTTCCAAACAATAATTCAATTTCCAAAATCTCAAACGAAGAAATAAAAAGAATCTTGAAGGGAATGGTGGGGAAGCTCCCACTTCCGGTTCCCGCCTATTCGGCTGTTAAGCGAGGAGGAGAGGCACTTTATAAAAAAGCACGGCGAGGCGAAGTCGTGGACACTCCCGTAAAGACGATGGAGATTACCGACGTGGAATTTCTCGGTTTTGGAATTCTTCCTTTGGAAAAGGGAGGGGACCCGAAGGGTGAGGGATTTAAATCCTCCACCTCGGAAGACCTCGGTACCTCCTTTTATAAAGAAGGAATAAATTCCCTTATTGTTTCTGTACACTTCGACGTCACCAGCGGCACCTATATTCGTTCTCTTGCCGAAGAGCTCGGTCGTCGCTTAGGTGTTCCGGCAACCCTTGTCGGCCTTCGTCGGACTCGCATTGGTGATTTTAAGATTGAAGATGCACAAACTCTCGCAAACTAGCTTTTATTTACGGCCGTAAATAAAAGCTAGTTTGCAATAAATTTCTTAATTTCTTTATAGATCTTTGATTCAACGGATTTGTTGAAGCCAAAGTGACCGCCCGAGCGAAGAGTGATGAGTTTTGCCCTGGTCTGTTCCGCAAACTTTTTAGTATAGGAATAGGGAACGCAGGTGTCGTCTTTGGCGTGTACAAGCAGGAGTTTTCGACCGTCTATCGTGTCTGCTTCTTTGACAGGGCTGTAAAACTGATTTTGGCTCAAACGGTTCCAATTCTTTTTTGAAAAACGGTAGCAGTTACCAAATCCGTGGGGAAGAAAAGAGCCAAGCTGGTCCATTGGCTCGTCGGAAGGTGCTTCCCAGTCAATCACCGGCGCGAACGCAACGGCTTTCGTGATACGGGGGTCTCGTGAACACAGTATTGCTGCCGGTCCGCCAAAACTGCCGCCAAAAATATAAAGCTGGTAGCCATTAGAAGGTAACTGGAACTGCTTACCGGACCAGATGTCGGTGAAGCCTTTGGGGAGTTCGTCTATGACATCAAGAATATCTTTTTCAGGAGAGTGTTTGAGAAACTCCCCGTCGCTTTCCCACGTGCCTCGGTAGCGGGGAAAGAGAACCCAGAACCCTTTTTTGGACCAGAATTCCATAGTCTCTTTTGCCTTCGGAACTCCCGGCATGCCATACGCAAGAATAATTACCTTGCTTGATGTGTGAAAAGGCTTGCCCGCCGTAGCCTTACTTTGCTCGGCTGAAGCGTTTCGCGAAGGAAAGGCGAAGGCGGGAGGAATAAACTCACAGACAATTTCCTTTTTGAAGCGGGTACGAAACATAGCCTTATAAGTATATGATAAAAAAGGGGGAGTCGTGCCCAACGTCACGACTCCCCGGTGCCACACGCGTCTTTTAAAGCCCCTATGAGTTAGAAGGCATGTCTCCTCTTCTTTCAGGGGGAAACTAGACCGGTGGCGAAAGTAGGTTCAAAAAGCCAAGAGCATTTATAGCATAGTAAAGTACCAAAGTCAAGATTTCTAATCAGTCCACGTTCGGTAAGATACGGGGCACAACTATAAACTTATAACTAACAACTTCAAACTAGCATGGAGCCAACCACAAACAGCGCGTCGGGAAAAATTATTACCGCTCTTATCATTGGCCTTTTGGTCGGCTTTGCGATGGGAGTCTTCTGGCAGAGCAGACGTTCAGGAACAGCCGATATAAAGAACGACCTGATGGCGAGCGTCAAAGAGTCAACTGAAAGTGCAAAGACTTCATCCAGCACACCCGAAAAGAAAGCAACAGTTAGCATTCCTGATGTTCCCAAGAAAGCTACCGAGACTGCATTCGAAACCGGAGCTGGTGCCGGCGTAACCGTGAAAGACCAGGAGGCAGGTTCAAAAGTGGTTATTGATTCGGTTGAGGCAAAAGAAACACTCTGGGTTGCGGTGCGTGAAGAGAAAGACGGCAAGCTCGGCAACATTCTCGGCGCACGCAAGGCCTTCGCCGGCAAAGGAGAGAATGTTTCGGTAGAACTGCTTCGCCCGACGGTTTCCGGTGGAACCTATCGTGTCGTCGTCTATCGTGATGTGGGCGCTTCCGACTTTAACTACAAAGAAGATGTACTTGTGGAAGGAGTAGGGGCAATCTTCAAGGCGAAATAGCTTAGACTTCTCAAAACACAAACCGCACAAAGCCCAAACAAAGCACAAATATCTGAAAATCAGTCAAAACACAGACCGCGCAACATCTAAAAGGAGATGAGACTATTTGAAACATAATCTTTTCTTCCTGTTTGGTTTTTTGTGCACGGTGTTTTGGTAAGTTTGTTTGGTCTTTGTGCACTGTGCTTTGTGTTTTTAGTGAAATGCAATACTCTCAGTTACATTCAATTCTCAAAAATGGAGGTCTTGTGGTCATTCCCACCGACACGCTTTATGGCGTTGTCGTTTCGGTACAAAACAAAAAAGCGGTGGCGCGTTTGTACCGCTTGCGTCGTAAAACCGAAGGGAAGCCGTTCATTATCCTCATAGGTTCCCTAAGTGAGCTTGCGGATTTTGGCGTAACGCTTTCTTCGTTTGAAAAAGGAGTACTGAAAAAAGTATGGCCCGGAAAGGTCAGCGTGGTATTTCCCTGTCCGCACCAAAAATTCTCGTATCTGCATCTGGGGACACAGTCGCTCGCGTTTCGGTTTCCGCGTGCACCGAAACTTATCGCGCTTCTTAAAAAGACTGGCCCACTTCTTGCGCCAAGCGCAAATCCTGAAGGCAAGCCTCCCGCAACCACGATTATGGAAGCAAAAAGCTACTTTGGCAGTGCGGTTGATTTCTATGTGAGTGCCGGTAAAAAAATGACGGGGAAACCGTCCACCCTGATTTCATTTTTTGATGGAACACTTAAAATTCTGCGTCAGGGAAGCGTGAATATTAAAATATAAAAAGGCGCCACCACATTTGGGCGGCGCCTGTTCATGCGCGGTGGCATCTTCAGAATTTTCGCTGAATCGCGAAGAGTGGTCGTGGCTCGTGGGAGGTGAACAATTCCAGGTCGTCACTGGTCCCGCCCACGAAACGCCACCGTGAGTTTGTGGTGAGCTTATCCCCCGGCTCTTTTTTCCGAAACTGAATAGAAGGCGGGGGAACGACAAAACCCTTCTCCTTGTGGACATCTTGGATATCCTTAACGGTCGTGATGATGAGTGTTACACCAACGATTCGTTCTCCATCTTTTGGAGGAGGGATTTGGAGGGTGAGGGTGAGGGCCTTACCCTTTCCAACGGGAGGCGGGGGTGGTAGAACCAAACTGGTTCTGTTGGTGGTTTGTGCGGCGCCTGCAACTGCGCAGAACATCGCAATGAGAGAGAACAACACGGCTCGCTTCTTCATGGTGGATTCCTTGCTTGTGGTTTGGCTGTAAGGAACTGCGGGGAGTTTTCCCTTTTAGGTGTTTTCAATCCAGAACAGCTGGACTCCATCCTACTCCACGTTGAACGTAGGTCAAGACCCCCGGGTTGTAACATTGCATGTTTCTGTGAGGTTAGTTATGATGTCTCTACAATTGAATAGCGATATCAAGAGACGGCGAGAGCACTGGCTTCGCGACCCGTCAGCAACCACCCCTTTGGGACGGTGCTCCATCCAGCCCCCTCGGGGGAAGGATACATGCCAAAGATTCTTCCTTAGTAGGGAAGATTTTTCTTATTAGTATTTATTAGTATCATTCGTACCAATTTGTATATTGGTATCATGATAGGAAAGCTATGCACATACACGATCGAAAAACATACACGGTAGAAAGTGTAACCAATGGTCACCCCGACAAGGTCTGCGACCAAATCTCGGACGCTATTTTGGACGAGTGTCTTCGTCAGGACCCAATGAGCCGTGTCGCGGTGGAAACTTTCGGCAGTCACGGACATCTCGTGCTCGGCGGGGAGGTGACGACTAAGGCGAAGGTGGATTACAAAAAGATTGCCGCAAACGTCTACCGAAGTATCGGCTACACCAAACCTTTAGATATCCAGGTCTTTATCGTAGAGCAATCACCGGATATCGCGCAGGGTGTGAATACGGGAGGGGCGGGTGACCAGGGCATCATGTACGGTTTTGCTACTACGGAAACTCCCGAATTTTTGCCGACAGGTGTCGTGCTCGTGCATAAGATGGCGAAGCGACTTCAGGAAGCCCGCGAGAAAAAAGAAATAAAATGGCTCAAGCCAGACGGCAAAACGCAAATTACCATTCTGGACGGCAAGATTGCGACCGCGCTGGTCTCTACCCAGCATGACAAGAGTGTTGGACATGATGAAGTGATGGAAACCGTAACCAAAAAGATCATCGCTCCGATTGTCGGGTCGCTCAAAGGCATTGAAGTGCTGGTGAACCCGACCGGTAGTTTCGTCCAGGGAGGATTTGAGGCGGACGCGGGACTTACCGGACGCAAGATTATGGTGGACACCTACGGTGGACTCATCTGTCACGGTGGAGGCGCGTTTTCCGGAAAGGACCTCACCAAGGTAGACCGCTCGGCCGCGTATATGTGCCGATTTGTCGCGAAGAACTTAGTCGCGAACGGCTACGCCAAGGACTGTCTCGTCTCGGTCGCCTACGCCATCGGCCATATTGAGCCCTTAATGGTGCACGCGATTGACGAGAAGGGAAAGAGCCTTGCATCTTTGGTCAAAAAGAACTTTGACTTCCGCCCGCTCGCGATTATTGACCGTCTGGACCTCCGCAAGCCGTGGTACCAGGAGACGGCAGCGTACGGTCACTTCGGCAAGAAAGGACTTCCGTGGGAGAAAACCATTAAGCTATAAAAAAATCCGCCGCGTTTCCGAATATCGGAGACGTGGCGGTTTCTATAGGGTCAGTCGCTTGGGTTGTGTTCACTCGGAGGTACGCTAGCCAGCTTCGCGTTTTCGGCACGCTTTCTCGTCCGAATCTCAAGCGTTAACGCGAGCAGTCCTTTCCAGCACAGGCTGAAATAGTAGCGACTCGCGAAGTCTTTGGTGAAGAAGGCTGTTTCCAGTTCAATTTGCGCGTGAGTTTGCCTGCTGAAACAGGACTGTAGGTCGTCGCCATCCTCGTCATCTTCCAGGCCGATATAGTTCAGTTCAATAGGAGAGCTCAACTTCCTCATAATGTTGCGTATTTTCTGCTCCTGTTGCTGGTTGGCAAGGACCAGAATCACATCAAATTCACCCGCACTCTCCTGGATACTATTCAGGAAAAGACGAAGGCTTGAAACCGAGAGTACTTTTGCGCAATGCGAACCGAGCTGTCCTCTAGCGGCTTCGGCCTCTACTTTGGAATTGGCAAAGACCAGAACGCGGTAATTCCTGAAATCCGACAGCGATATATTCATGAGGTCTCCTTTGTGCAGTTGGTTCAAAGTGTACGACAAAACACACCCTATTTCAAGTGGGGAATGTGCTACTATAATTTGTATGCAAAAAGTCGCCATTTTTGATATAGACGGGACCATCTTCCGCTCCAGCCTCCTTATCCAGATTGTGGATAGGCTGATTGAGGAGGGAATTTTCAGCAAGCAAAAGGCGCAGGAGTTCGCTCGGCAGAAGCAGGCGTGGCTGGACCGAAAAGGAAGCTACGAGGAATATATTATGGCGGTGGTTAAGGTGTTCGTACAAAACATCAAAGGTGTGGAATATGCCGACTTTAGTCGTATCGGTGAGGAGGTGGTCGCGGACCAGAAAGACCGTGTGTACCGCTTTACGCGCGACCTTATCAAAGACCTCAAGAAGAAAGAGTATTTTTTGCTTGCCGTATCGCATTCACCCAAGAGTGTGCTTGACCACTTCTGTAAACGACTCGGGTTGAGCAAAGTGTACGGACTTATTTACGAAACGGGACCGACCGACCGATTTACGGGTAAGATTACGGAGGAGAACTTTATGCTGAATAAAGCCGCGGTGGTTCAGCATGCCGTTGCGAAGGAAGGACTCACGCTCAAAGGGTCCATCGGTGTGGGCGATACCGAAAGCGACATTCCGTTTTTGGAACTCGTGAGTGAGCCGATATGCTTCAACCCAAACGCGAAACTCTTCGCGCACGCGAAGCGAAGCGGTTGGCGCGTGGTGGTGGAACGGAAAGATGTTATCTATGAGATAGTAGAAAGTAGAAAAGAGGTGGCTCGTATTCTCCCTTTGTAAAGGGAGCACTCCGATTCTTATCGGAGGAGGGATTTAAATCCTCCGTCTCGGAAGACCTCGCCACCCGCCCGAACGACGGTTCAGTCGGGCGGGCCTCCTTTAGGAAAGGAGGAACAAAGTCCATGGTATAATTGCAACATGTCAGTTGATTTTCAAAAAGTAAAAGAAGAAGGGAAGGCGTTTCGGAAAGAAGTACGGGAGCGTACGCTCGGATTTATCACCGGGGGCCTCGGCCTCGTGGCGGGACTTGCCTGGAACGATGCGATTAAAGCGCTCATTGAGTATCTCTTTCCGCTCGGCAAAGACAGTATCCCCGCAAAGTTTATCTACGCAGTACTCATTAGTGTGGTGGTTGTTGCCCTTTCGGTCTACCTTGTCCGTTTGCTCAAAACAGACGAGAAAAATTAGACCACACCTATTCTCCTCAACATCCGATGTTGGGGGAGCCATAAAAAAACAACGTGCTGTCACCACGTTGTTGTTGATTTCCTGAACTACCCTTCCAGAAAGGCGTCAACCTTCTGGTTGATGACATCCGCATACTGCCTTGCGGTGAGGTGTGTTTTTTCCATGCGACGCGAACTTCCTGCGTTCCAACGGCCACCGAAATTAGGTAGGTTGAGCTTGTTGAGCCACAGACTTCTTGGGGCGGCGGGTCCTAGCCTTACACGTATCTCGTTACCGGCGACTTTGGCCGGGTAGTGGATAAGCAGTATCTCTGCCTTTGGAAAAAAGGGAAGAAACAGTTCCACCTCACTAAACTGAAGTCCCTCAAGAAAGCATACTCGGCCCCAGTACGTAAAGTCGTTGGCAAGGGCCTCGCATGTTTTTCTGTCATCCCTGCGTCGAGCGAACGCCTTTTCCGCCTCTGGTTCAAGTGCCTCTCCGTTAAGAAGGAGCTCAAGATTTCGAAAGGAGAATACAAGGTCTTTGAAGCTTGCGAGCGGTTGTAAGAGGTCCGCTATTTTGTTCTCCTCTCCTGTGTGGTCTCCCGCGATGGCCGCCGTGGCGAAACGCTCTTCAGGTGCAAGTACTCCAGCGATGATTCCACTGGAAAGTACACTGTCTGCATCCGTGTGGTTAATCACGACTCGTTGTCCGTCGGCTACCTTGTAGTGTGAGAGATACTCTAAAGCGAGTGGCGTGCTTGAGATAACTCGTGCCATCCTCTCTGTCGGGGCGTGGTGGTCAATGTTCACCACGTCGCCGTACTTATATCCTCCAGCTATGTCTACCCCCTGAGCTTCTATTCCCTGGACGTAGAAATCACAGAAGATACCAGACCCAATTTCCTCAATGGTGTTGACGCTCTTTGTAGAGGTGAGCGTAATCCCGCTTATTTTTGAATGATCAATCATAGAAACCTTTTCAGGCATCACTGTATAACACCACGATGACTCTGTCAAAGGACACATTTTTGTTGACTTTTGACCCAAAAAAAAAGAAAATGGTCTCAAACGGTTCTTTGGTATTTGCATTTCCAGAGGACTTTACAACCTCACACACAAAACGATTGAAATGAAAGGCTAGCTATGCTTACAGATACGAAACAGCTCCAGCTTGGAGTTTTACAAGCTGGGGCAATGGACATTCGCGATGTTGATAACGGTGAGAAACCGTTTCTCTACGCTTCAGGAAACTGGGGCCCCGGCTACATTATGGTCAAGGGACTCGTGGGGCGCAAAAAGCTCTTCAAGGCTCTGTCCGAGGCAACGGCACAAAAAGTGGCTACGGCAGCTCGCGACATCAACTTCGTCGCAGGTAACGTGACCGGCGGTGTCGTTCCCGGATGGCTCTTCAGTGAATATCTTGAAGTTCCGCTTCAGAGGACGGTCCCGTTTGTCTATGTTCGGGAATCACGGAAGAAAGGGGGGCAAAAGGAGCTGGTTACCGGCCTCAAAGGTAATCCGGAGATTAAGCAAGGCGACAACGCTCTCATTGCAGAGGAGCTTGTCAACTTTTCCGAGACAACCTGCAACACGGCAGTGCTTCTGCGTGCCGAAGGGTACATGGTTACCCACGGCGCGTGCATCCTCTTCTACAATAACCCGCGGGCGGTGAAGTTGCTTGAAGAACATGGACTCCGAATGGTTTACCTCTTCACCCTTTCCGACCTTCTTGAAACGGCGGAGGAAAGCGGAACACACTCACCTGAACTCATCACAAAGTACCGCGAATTTCTTGCTGACCCGCTTGGTTGGCAGAAGGCTCGCGGTTTAGAACCTGTGCAGAAAGGGGGTACCCTGTGAAGCCCTTTCTCTGGATTGCGCTGGACGCGCTTACTCGACGTGAGGAAGAAACCTTAAAACTCGCGGGGTCACTTGCGATCATAACCGGCGACTTCGGGTTCAAAATCAATCTTGATTACCTCCTGAAGCGTGGTGTACACGAAGCGGTTACGAACGTAAGTTTCTTGGGGCGTCCTCTTTTCGCTGACCTCAAGATGTGGAATGGTTCGCGGACGATGATGGACACCGTTGATATGTTGGTAGCGAGAGAAGTCCGTTACCTCAACATGTATGCGTTGGCCGACACGATGCTTGCGAAAGCCGTGAAGCAGGCGAGGGGGAGCCACACAGAGGTTCTGGGTCTTACGGTTCTTACGCACTACGACGAGGCGTATTGTCAAAAATACTTCCGTCGCTCGCTTTCGGAAACGGTCCGACTTCTATCGGAAACGGCGCTTGACGCGGGCTGTCATGGGGTCATCTTGCCAGGAAGTACAATGTGCACTGTTGCTGACCTCACCTGCAAGAAGATGGTTCCTGGAATACGTCCCGAATGGTTCAAGGATGACCGTCACGAAGAGGAAACGCTTCCTCTAGAGGCGAAACAAGGTGGCGCTACTGACGTTGTCTGTGGTAGCCCCATCACCAAAGCAGACGACCCAAAGAGTGCGCTCTCTCGAATTCTTGAAGAATTGCGACAATAATCACAACTACAAACTTCGCACAGCGACCCTCGAAAGAAGGTCGCTGTTTTTTATACAAGTTTTTCCTGGAGGATACTTGAGTGCAGTCGGTCGGGCTCAAGCGCTTTAATCGGGACCATTTTTAGAGAAAGTTTTTCGGTGGCGATGAACTCGTGGAGGGTTTCGGCGAGGTGTGTTTGGTCGTAGCCGACCGCGACAATATCGGGTTTCCAGTTTCGTACCGCGCCCCATCCGCCAAGGACTTTGTCTCCCGCAACCGCACGGTTCACGAGTCCACTCGCTTCAAGTGTTTGCATACGCTCTTCCAGATGATGTTTGGGTGCTTGACCCTTGAACTTTGCGACCACTTCGTCGGTTGCAACCGACACGATAAGTTTATTTCCGAGGCGTTTCGCCTCGGTCAAGAAAAAGCGATGTCCATCGTGCATTCCATCAAAGGTCCCGAACACCAGCACCGTTTTTTCTGTTTTTGTCATGCCTCTACTATACCGCACAAACACGCCAAAGAAAAAACCGGCGGACAGACAGCGAACACCGTGAGGTAAAAATAGTAAGTTACCTGACGTATGTACTTTTTGCTGTCTGTCGCGCCGGTCGCCACGGAACGAAAACCAAAGCCTTCGTTGGCGTACTGACATGTTGGAGATGAGGAATCCCACCTGAAGGATACGCCATGAGTCTGTCTAGCCTCGTCCCGGTGAACTTTTACACGGCCAGTGTACACCGACTATTTACGCTGTCAACAAAAAGCCGACGGACAGACAGTATGCAAAATGGGCCTGAGAACTCCAGGTGCAAAACCGTCTGAACGCCGACTAAAGGAGGAGAAATTAACCGAGACCGCAGAAAAGCATGAATTTAGGAAACCCTGCGAGGGGTAGGTGGGGGTGGGGAACCCCGCTGAAGAAATTCACACCAAACCACGGCCTCGGCTAAAATCTCACCAAGAACTGACATGGTCATTCTACGCCGTTTTAGGTCTCTGTCAACAAAAAGCCGTTCCCTCTGGGTGAGGGTAACGGCTTGACAGGTGCTCATGCGAGAGAGAAGTGGTTAGCCTCCCACCGGAATGAAGGTGTCGGTCCTTCCAGTTCGCTTGAAGCTGAAAACGGCGACGTTTTGTTCCGTAGAGGGAGTGACGTCCACTCGTTTCAGGATTTCCACCGTGCAGGATGCCCCATTTTTGGTAAACAGCACGGCATTTGCGCTTCCGCTAAGACGTTCCCATTCTTTCTTCGGAACTCGCTTTTTTCCCGCACGTATGGCAAAGCAGGCAACTCCTTTCTTTCCCATCTCGGGAATGATGCTAGGATGACAGGATTCGAATCCGAGCAAACGGAGCGAGGCTCCGTCGTCTAGCACAAAGGAGATTCTTTCAGGGCAGGCCCTGGGGAATTTTCCGATAAGGCCGGTACGCCCTTTTAGTAGGGAACTAACCGTCTGCACTTCTTGCGAGACCATAGATATCGCTTTCTCAATGAATTTTTCCAATGAACCATTTTTTCGGATACCGTGTCCGAAACAAGCCGATCTAGCTTTTACTTGCTGTTAGGTAACAGAAAAACCAGCTCAAGGGCTGGTTTTTGTTTTGAAGTCGTGGAGGAGGGTTCAACGCAAAAATCAGCCTTTGAGCAAGGTGTTCATCATCATAGCCATCATCATTCCTTTCTGGGCGGTGTACGTCATATTTTTCCTTAGGATAGCAATACCCGAAGTATTGTCAAGACATTATACACCTCTTAAAGTAGTAGCCTCAAAAATGCAATTACCACTTATCAGCGACCGCTGATAAGTGGTAATTTGAGGCTGATGGCTGTGGGTTGATACTGGGGGGGGTAAATGGGAGGTTGAGAAACCATCTTGGATACCAAAAACTGCCCCGATTGAACATCGGAGCGGTTTTTTTGACTATACGCTAATCGCTAAACGCTTCGCATACTCTGGGTCCCGCATCCGGTGCGGGAGACTCCGACTGGATCCCCGCCTCCGCGGGGATGACGAAAAATATGGTCGCTTCGCTTCCTATTTTGCGTCATTTCTTTTCTCCCGCGAACGAGAGTGCCATCTTCTGTTCCTTGGGGTCAAAGAGGGTGATTTTGAACGCGTAGGTCTTGCCGAGCTCAAGGTTACGACGGAGTTTGTCCTCACTGCCGAACTCGGAGATGTGGACCAGTCCCGCAACACCTTCCTCAATGGAGGCGAGTGCGCCGTGCTTGTTGAACTTAATCACGACACCTTTCACGACATCATCTTTCTTGTACTTGCCGCCGGCTTCAACCCACGGATTGGGTTTGAGCGCCTTGAGTGACAGAGAGATTTTACCTTCTTTGATTTCAATAATTTTTACCTTTACCTTGTCGCCCACTTTGTAAAGTTTGCGCGGGTCCTCCACGAGTGCCCAGTCAATTTCGGAAATGTGCACCAATCCTTCAAGACCTTCTTCAAGCTTCACGAAGGCGCCAAAGTCAACGAGACCGGTCACTTCACCAGGAAGTTCGTCACCCACGTTGTACTTACCGATAATTTTCTCGCGTTCTTTCTCGGTCGTGCTCTTTTCGGAGAAGATAAGTTTTCCTTCCTTCGGAATAGCGGAAATAATAGTGACCTGGAGTTTCTCACCAACAAGTTTCTTAAGCTCGTCAAAGATTTTGTCCTTGTCGCCATCCGGTACGCGCGGGTAGTGGTCGGCCTTCAGCTGTGAGGCGGGGAGGAAACCGGCGATGGATTGCCATTCAAGGATAAGACCGCCCTTGTTCGCTTCCTTAACGGCAAGCTCAAAGACCTTCTTTTCGCGAATAGCCGACTCGGCCTCGCTCCAGATAAGCGCCTGGCGAGCCTCTTTGAGTGAGAGCTCAATGTAGCCATCGGGATTTTCAAAATCCACGATTTTGGCTGCGATGGTATCGCCGGGAGTAATCTTCTTGATGACATCACGCGCGTTGATGTACTCGCGTCCGTAAATAATACCCGTTCCAAACGGCGGAAGGTCTATATAGACTTTGCCGTGTGAAGAGGCAATGACGGTACCTTCAATAAGGTCCCCAATCGACGGTGGATTCTTCACGCCACTCATGAGTTTGCTCATAAGCTTCTCGTTTTGCTTGGCTGCCTCGGCAGCCGCTTCTGCTTCGTCTTCCGTCATGATGACGGTATCAGACACTTTTGTATCGTCTTGCATATGTACTAAATGCGTCGGGAAATGCAGGGCTCCATAGTGTGTTCCGAAGGGGGAGCCGAGGGTTATTTCCTGATCTGCTGGTAATAACCGTCCAAAAACGGACGTGGGCAGAAGTATACCGTAAAATAGGATTTTGTCCAACAACATGAAATCCTAAAATCTAAAGACTAAATCCTAAACAAAATATCAAGACCAAAATCATAAACCAAGCAAAGCTAAGGAACGTAAGTCACATGACGTACTTACGCGTACCGCAAGCCTATACAAAGTGTAATCTGTGTGCTTAGATGTCATTAGAAAAGCGCCATCTTTTCTCATCATGAAAAGTTACGGTGCGCAGAACTCGCATCGGCATGGGCAGAAACCCCGTGATGTTCTTTGGCAAAGGTAAATTATGAATCGATATTACCCGTTGAGCGACATATTTGAAGAAACACTCTGTTCGCCTGACCTTATATGTCCTAATGGATGGGAGACAGGGTCAAAACTCTTGGAATCTATTGTCGAATTGGAGGAGGCTAAAAGCCCTGGATTTGCGAAGAAACTTAGAACGGTTATCCGGCGAAATATGTGGGTTCGCCACCGGGTAAAGTTTGTGTCTGTTCTCGTCATCCTATACGTCTTGCTGGAAGCATTCGTTACCGGCACGAGTCTCTATTGTACTCCGCTAGAACCTATTTTAGCAAAAACCTTGAATGATTCGCACGCTCCGCGTGCGTGGTGGCTCTCAACTCAAACGTACGCTCGGATTCAGTGGTAGCTCAACGAATTCCGC
>Ga0209515_10001499_pt1 | contig 38813 bp, 31 predicted proteins | sample Subgroupgradi54m_FD_187454 | JGI IMG/M metagenome (GOLD analysis project Ga0209515, IMG submission 187454) | Subsurface groundwater microbial communities from S. Glens Falls, New York, USA - GMW60B uncontaminated upgradient, 5.4 m (SPAdes)... ... | reverse complement strand
GAGGATGCCGCCCAGCGGCTCCCACCCCGACCAGGCGGACCCGCCCCACCACGTGTGCCAGAGCTGGTTGTCGGTTCCGCGCGCGAACACGTCGAGCCGATTCGGACCCCAAGCAACGGCACTCGGGGCCGACGTCAGCACTCCGCCCAGCGGCACCCACCCCGACCAGGCGGACCCGCCCCATGACTTGTGCCAGAGCTGGTTGTCGGTTCCGCGGGCGAACACGTCGAGCCGGTTCTCGCCCCACGAGGCGGCGTGCACACCGGAGGTGAGCGTTCCCCCCAGCGGCTCCCAGCCCGACCAGACGGGCGTCGTGCCGGTCGCTAGCACCTCGGCGGGCAGACCGTTGAATATCAGCATGCGGTTGTACAGCAGAAAGACGTTGGTGGCGTAGGTGGGGCTGCTGGCCCACGTGCCGCTCATGTCGAGCCACCTCGGCGCCCAGCCGTGCGTGCGGTCCGGCGCGTCGTAGAGCGAGGCCGGGTTCCAGCGCTGCGGCACCGGCGGGTACCCGATGCTCCACTGCGTCGACCGCGAGTCCGCGTAACGACGCAGGAGCTGCATCTGGCCGCGCACGCCGGTCTGCGCGTCCGGCGCCCGGAACAAGCGGCTGCCGTCGCCGTACGCGCCGATGCCAGCGAAGTTGTTGTCACCCGGTGCCACGTAGCCACCCGCGGGGAAGCTGAACCAGCCCGTTTCGAGGATCGACTGCGCGAACGCGACATCGCCCCGCACCTTGGCCGCCGCGCCCTCCGACACATACAAGGCCGCGAGCTGGTCGATCGGCACCGTCGCCCGGTACGGCGAACGAGTCGACGCCCGGAACCATGCCGCCATCTGCCCCGCCGACAGGCGCGACGAGCCCATCACCGGCGATCCCGCCGCGCCCGCGGGACGCACGTCGTCTGCGACGATCGCAACCGTTGCCGCGCCTACGAGTACAGCGACGGCAAGCGACGCGAGCAGGGTGCGGCGCACGCGCGCGAAGCCTGACATACACCTTGTCTTCGGCACCGGTTGGCGGGGCACTGAACCCGACAGTGCCCCGAGCAGGGCGAACGCCACGGCTGGTCGGGTTGGTCGGGCTCCACGCATGAGGTACCCCCTGGCAGGCGAACAACCCGCGAGGCGACCAGGTCTCGGGTCGGGTTCAGCGCGTTCGGGCGCGGTGGCACCCGCCCAAGATCCTGAAGCAGGGTGGGCGTCCGCGCTCCGTGTGGCGGGCATCGCGAGGATCGGCACCCTCGTACCGCAGCTTGAGCACCGGGCCCATTGAGGCGCGGGAAGCTCACCTCGAAGATCCCCGAGGGAGGCTCAGGAGAGTGAGGCAGGCTCCCGCACCGTGGCTGCTGTCCGGTATTCGAGCATCGGCATGCTCCGGTTCGAATCTGTTGCGCGCGCCCGTTCGCGAGCGCCCTCGGCAGGATTCGAACCTGCGCACACGGCTCCGGAGGCCGATGCTCTATCCCCTGAGCTACGAGGGCGACGGGCCGATGCTAGCCGTGACGCGCATGGCCCGAACCGCTGAGACGTAGCTGGTAGCGTCGATTTGAAGCTGTCTGCCCTGCGATCGGGAGCATCGATGGAGAACGTCCGGACCGAGATGGAGCTCCGCCAGTACCTCGGCGTCCTGCGTCGCCGGAAGTGGACCATCATCCTCGTCGTCCTCGTCGCCACCGCTTCGGCCGTCGCGTTCTCCGTGGTGTCTCAGAGGATCTATGCCGGCTCGGCCGACGTGCTCCTGACGGACCCACAGCAGAACACCGTCTTCGATGTGAATACGGGGCCTCGCCTCGATCCGGCTCGGCAGGTCCAAACGCAGATCCAGGTGCTCGAGTCGCGCCCGATCAGACAGGAGGTCGAACGGCAGATGGGGGCGAGTGCTCGTCTGGTGCGGTCGGTGCACGTGAGCGGCGTCGGTCAGACCGACGTCCTCCGCGTCACCGCCGAGAGCACCAGCCCTCGTGTGGCTCGTGACGCCGCCAACGCGTACGCGAACGTCTACGTGGAGAACCGGCACTCCCAAGCGGTGAACTCCTTGCTCGACGCGGGCAAGGAGGTGCAGGCGAGAATGCGGGAGACTCAGTCCCAGATCGACGCGCTCGACAACCGGATCGCGCAGACGAGCACGGGGAAGACACCTAGCACGGCGGAGGTCGACAACCTCCGCGCCCAGCGTGAGCCGCTCGTCGCGCAGTACGCGCTCTTCAGGCAGAAGTACGACCAGGTGCAGGTCAACGCCGCGCTGGGCCGGGGGGGCGCCGAGCTCGTGGCCGGTGCCGAGCTGCCCCGTAGCCCCGTCAAGCCCAGGCCCCTGCGGAACGCGATCCTGGCGCTCGCGCTCGGTCTCGTGTTGGGAGGCGGGCTCGCGTTCCTCCGCGAGTACCTCGACGACTCCATCAAGTCGACGGACGACCTCGAGCGCTACGCCCCGGACCTCACGCTGCTGGCCATGATCCCCGTCGCCGGAGGTGGGCGCAGCCGTCCCGAGCGCGAAGTCGTCGCTCTCAAGGAGCCCAGCTCCGCGGCCGCGGAGGCCTATCGGGCGCTTCGTACGAGCATCCAGATCATCGGGCTCCGCCAGCCGGTCCAGACCCTGCTCGTCACCAGCCCGGCGAGCAGCGAGGGCAAGACGACCACCGCCGCGAACCTGGCGGTCACGTTCGCCATGTCGGGCAAGCGGGTGCTGCTGCTCGATCTCGACCTGCGCCGCCCCTACCTGGCCGAGCTCTTCGGGCTTCCCAACGAGGTCGGCTTCACGTCGGTGGTGCTCGGCGACGCGCCGCTGTCGGAGGCCCTGCACGACATACCGGTCACGCCGGGCGGCACGCTGAGCCTGCTCTCGTCCGGCATCCGCCCGCCCAATCCGTCGGAGCTGCTCGGCACCCCGCGGGTCACCGACCTCATCAGCTCGCTCCAAGCCCATGCGGACATGATCGTGATCGACTCGCCGCCTCTGCTCCCGGTCACCGACGCGCTCGTGCTCACACGGCGGGTCGACGGGGTGGTCCTCGTGGGCTGGCCGGGACGAACTCGCCGCCGACAGCTGGCTCGCGCGGTGAACGTGCTCCAGCACGCCGAGGCACCCGTCATCGGCATCGTGCTGAACGCGGTCTCGACGCGCAACCTCGGCTACGGCTCCGGCTCCGGCTATGGGTACGGCTACGGGTACGGCTACGGGTACGGCTACGGGACGGACCGTGACAAGGGCAAGGGCCGGCGCAAGGGCGAGCGCGCCAAGCGAACGCGTGTCCTGAACCGCGCGGACGTGTGATTGGGTGAGCGACCTCGGCCGGCCGCTTCTCCACAGGCTCGCCGCTCGCACCGCCCGGGTCTGCGTGCTCGGGCAGGGCTACGTCGGGCTCGCCGTCGCGATGCGGGCGAGCGAGGCGGGATTCCCCGTCGTGGGCTACGAGCCCGATCCCGTCCGCCTGGATGCCCTCCGAGCCGGGTCCAGCTACGTGGAGGACGTGTCGCACGACGCGCTTCGCGAGGCACTGGTCCGCGGCTACCGCCCGACCGCGGATCTCTCCGAGGTTGCCGGCTTCGACGTGGCGGTGATCAGCGTCCCGACCCCGCTGACCGAGGGGGCTCCCGATCTCTCCTACATCGAGGACGCGGCCGAGATGGTCGGCGCCTCGCTCTCGGAGGGAGCGCTCGTGATCCTCGAGTCGACGACCTATCCGGGCACGACCGAGGAGGTGGTGGGCCCGATCCTGGAGAAGGTCTCGGGGTTGCGCCCGGGCGACGACTTCCTGTTGGGCTACTCACCGGAGCGCATCGACCCGGGCAACTCGCACTTCGGCCTCGGCACCACGCCGAAGATCGTCTCAGGGGTGAACGCCGAGTCGCTCGTCGCCGTCGAGGCGTTCTTCGGCTCGTTCGTCGACTGCCTCGTGCCGGTGGCCCGGCCGGCCGAGGCGGAGCTGGCCAAGCTCGTCGAGAACACCTTCCGGCACGTGAACATCGCGCTCGTGAACGAGCTGGCGATGTTCGCAGCGGATCTCGAGGTCGACGTGTGGGCCGCGATCGACGCCGCGGCGACGAAGCCGTTCGGATTCATGCCCTTCCACCCCGGCCCCGGCGTGGGCGGGCACTGCCTGCCCATCGACCCCAGCTACCTCTCCTGGCGGGTCCGGCGGCGTCTCGGCGAGACGTTCCGCTTCGTCGAGCTCGCCAACGAGATCAACGCTCGAATGCCGGTCTATATCGTGCGTCGGGTCCAGGAGTCGCTCAATCGCGAGGGGCTCGCGCTCAAGGGGTCGCGGATTCTCGTGCTCGGCCTCTCGTACAAGCCTCGCACCGGCGATGCGCGGCAGTCACCGAGCATCCCGATCATCGAGGGCTTGCTCAAGCAAGGGGCCGAGGTCGCCGCGGCCGACCCTCACGTCGGCCCACTCGAGCTCGACGCCGCGATCCAACGGGTCGAGCTCGACGCCGCGGTCCTACGGTGGGCCGATCTCGTCCTCTTGGTGACCGACCATCCCGAGTTCGACTACGAGCTCGTCGTCCGCGAGGCCCGGCGCGTCTTCGACACCCGTAACCGTCTCGAGGGCGCCGGCGCTTCGCACGTCGAGCGCCTGTAGGGAGAGACGCGGCAGGCGAACGCGAATGGAGACGGCCGTACGGCCGCCTCCATCGTATGAGATCGGGCCCAGCGCTACATCTGTGAGGCGTGGCTCCGCCGGCGGTACATGGCCATCGCCAGCACCGCGCCGACGAGCAGGAGGGCGCCGCCGACGAGCGCCAACGGCACCGAGGAGCCGGAACCGGTGCGCGGCAACGGGGCGGTGCCGGCGCTCGTCACGGTCACCGAGGCGCTCAGCACGCGCGCTGCGCCGGTGGGATCGTTGCAGGTCGCCGTGATCGTGTGGCTACCGGCGCTCGTGCCGGACGGCACCGTGACGCTGGCGCTGAAGCTGCCCGTGCCGCTTGCGGTGGTCGAGCCGGCCGAGCTCGTGTCGAACTGGAGTGCCACCGCGCCACCCGCGGCACAACCGCTCCCCGAGATGGTGACGCTGCCGCCGGCCGCGACGGTCGAGCCGCTCACTGTCAGCGTGCCGCTGCTCGGCGGGTACTGCACAGCGAACGCGCCCGCCTGCGATGCCAGCACCGCGACGGCGGCCGCGGCGCCGACCGTGATTGCACGTCGAAGAATCATCACACCCTCTGGGCTTGGCGCGAATGGGGTCGCGAGCGACCACTTGTACCATGCCGCGCGCGCGAAGTCGAGGATACGAGCCTCGCGACCCGGGTCCTGCTGGCGGTAGTCATGGTTGGCGCTCCTTCTCGCGCTGCCCGTCGTGCTCGCACTCGCCCTCGCACTCGCCTGGACGTACGTCGGATCGGCAAGCGCGAAGCGGTACTTGAGCGTGTATCAGAGTCTTCACTCTGCGTGTTGCCACGCTGTGTGAGCGCGGTCACCGACCGCGACGCAACCGAGCCCAGAGATCCGAGCGGGTGGCTCGCTCCACGCGGACCCGCAGGCGCTGGTCGCGAACGAGCTCCAGCGACGCGTGCGCGCGATGACCATCGGCGGTGACTCGAAACCCCTGGCCGTCGGCGAAGCGCCAGCCGGGCGCGACATCGAGCACCACTTCGACGCGGTCGGCATCGAGCAGCGGCTGGCGGACGAGATCGAGCTCGTACCACCCGCCGGGGGCGAGCGCGAGTGTGCCGCGGAGGTCGAGTCCCAGCGTGCGGGTGGAGCGCGAGGGGATGCTCACGAACGTCGAGTACACGTGACGGCCGAGCTCGGTCTCCGACTCGAGGGATGTCGGTGTCCCGTCGAGGGTGGCGGCGGCGAAGCCGAGCGGCGAGTACACGCTCAGGAACGTGCGGTTCTCGCCGGCGCTGAACCGCGGCTCGCTCGGGCCGATCACGTACTGCGGCAGCCCCGAGGCCGGGGCCGTGTTCTCGAGGCTCACCTCGACTCGGCCGTCGGCCGAGGCCGAGCGGGCGTGCCGTGCCGGGTCGAGCCGGAGCGCGTAGCGGATCCGCCGCCGCAGGTAGACATCGATCTTGTTGGCGCCCGCGTTCTGCGTGGTGGCGAGCGCCACGTCGGGGCCGGCCGTCGGCACGGCGCCAGCCAGGCCGGCCTCCATGGCCAGCCGCTGCTCTGCCGGCCGGGCGAGCCACACGGCGAGGTGCTTCTCCCGAACCGCCTTGGAGAGGGTCCGCAAGACCCGAGACGGCTTGCCCAGGTCGGCCTGCGTGAAGGCGTTCCAGGCCGCGTGCGCGACGTCGCCGAGGAACTCCGCTCGCCGGCTCGTGTCGTTGGCGAAGCGGACGTATGCCTGGCGCAGCGTCACGTCGACCACGTTGTCGGCCGAGATCGGTGTCGGCCAGTTCGTGACGACGATCGGTCCGGTCAGGCGCAGGATCGCCGCCAGCCCCGGTGGATCGATCGAGATGACACCGTCGATCGGCGCGCCGCCCGACCGCGGGTAGAGGTCGTCGATGACCGTTCCCACGCTCGGGAAGTCGGGTGTCATGTTGACGTTCTGCCAGATGCTCGCGGGCTGGAAGCGGCCGTAGCGGTTCACGTAGTCGGGCGGGGCTCGCAGTGGCCGCTCGGTCGAGCCCGGCGGGTTGAGGACGTCGATGCGCTCGAACCGGTCGAGCTCGAGGTGGCCTCCCGAGGCGCTGATCTGACCCCAACTGCCGATGAAGCCGCCGGTGGACCTTGCCTCCGCGTTGTTCTGCACCGCGAGGAAGTAACGGCGGGGCCCGTCACCGCCGAGGATCGCAGGGAGCAGCCGGGCCGATCGGGCCGCGAGCCGCGCGTCGTGGGTCGCCGCGTCGACGCGGCCATCGAGCTTCTCGATCGCGTGATCTACCGTGGGCACGAGGAACGACCGGTCGATGCGGCGGAGCCGACGGCGAGCATCCTCGAGCTCACCGGCGGCGGCGGCCAGCTTCGGGTCGAGGCGGCGAAGCTCGGCGACCGGCACGGTTCCCCGAACGATCCGCAGCCGGTCGGGGTCGGCGCTCGTAGTGAGGCGGTTCCCGGTTCGGGCCAGGTGCACGCCGAGGGAGGTGAGATTGCGCGCCGCGCGCAGATTGGGCCCGAGCCCCGGCACCGGGAGGCCGAGCGAGGCCAACGGATGCGTGACCCAGCCGCGTGCCCGCTCGAAGTCCTTGCGTGCCTTGGCGAACCATGCTGCCGACTCCTGCGAATCTCCTCGACGCGCCGCCGCGAGCGCGTGCTGGGCTGCCGACGTGCCGGCCTCCGCCGGGCCGCGTGCGACGAGAAGCGCGAGCACCGCTGGTGCCGCGGCCGCGACGAGGGCCACTGCCGCGCTGCGAAGCACGAGACGGGCTCGGGGCGTGAGAGCGCCGGGCGGTGCGTGGATCGGTGAGCGAACGGTTGCGCCGAGGAGGCCGGCGATCACCACCGCGGCCAGCCCCGTCGCCCAGACAGGAGCCAGCACCCCACGCCCCTCGAGCACCGCTGCCACCGCGAGCACCGCCTCCGAGGCGATCAGCAGGAGCTTCGTACTCGACGACCGCAGCCCGCGGGCCCGGAGCCTGCCGGCGAGCCCGGCCACTGCCGCGTCTACATGGCCGCGGCGAAGACGCGTTGCCCAGACCAGCACGGCGTCGACCAGGGGCACGGCGAGCAGGAGCAACCCGACGAGCGCCGAGCCCGGGGCCGCGATCGAGGGCTTGACGTCGAGCGCGAGGACCGCGGCGACGAGGCCGAGGAACAGCCCTCCGCCCGAGCGCAGCCGGGCCGTCGTCGGCGAAACGGTGAAAGGCAGAAAGCCCAGGCAGCCTCCGGCCAGGGCCGCCCCAAGCACGGCGACCGGCTGCTGGCCCGCCAAGCCGCCCAGCAGGCCGGCTGCTCCTCCGATCACCACGCCCAACCCCGGGGCCAGGGCAGATCGGGCCTCGAACCGCTGGAACGACCGTGCCGTCGCGCCGACCACCAGTGCGGTCACGACGAGATCGGTCGCGAGCACCCCGGTGAGCCTGAGCCGCAGGCCGAGGCTCGCGACCGCGGCGCTCGCGACGAAGGTGACCACGACGCCCGCGCGCTTCGTGACGCGGCCGCGGTCGGTGAGCAGGCCGACCACCCAGAGCCCGCTTCCCGCGACCAGGCCCGCGACGAGCGTGTGACCCGGCCAGCCGGCGAGAGGCAGCGCCGCAGCAAGAGCGGCCGGAGGGCCGAGCGCGGTGACGAGGGGAGCTCGGGGTCGGGGACGGTCGTGTGAACGGCTGCGCGCGGTCCGTCGCCACCGAAGCGCGACCGCGCGCGCGAGCGGTGTGACGAGGAGGGTCACGACCGTCGCGACCGCGAACGCGGTCGCCCATCTCCAAGCGTGCGGCATCGCTCAGGAGGTGCGGTCGTCGACGGTCATACGGCTCGGGCAAGCGTAAGGCCTTCCACCGCGCGTCCAGCGGTCCGCGGCCGGCGCGCGGCACAGGGGATCCTTCCTCCGGCCTCACGCGTCTGCTTTGCTGGTCGGCGGCCGTGCCCGAGGGCGATGAGCAAGGAGGCGAGCGGGGAGGTGGACCGCCGTGTCGAGAGCCCGATCGACTGGTCGCGTTCGGGCGGTTGGCCGGCTCGCTTGCTTCGGATGGTCTGGGGGCTTCGGCGCAGGCGCTTCCTCGTCCAAGCGCTGCTCGACTCGGTCGCGTGGGCCCTCGGGCTGACGCTGGCCACCGCGCTGCGCTACGACCTCGACTTCACCAGGATCGGGGACCAGCGCGCGTTGATCGCGCTCGCGATCGTCGCCCAGGTCGCTGTCGGACGGGTAGCAGGTCTCTACATCGGCCGCTGGCAGTTCGGCAGCTTCGAGGAGCTCGCCGCGGTCACCCGAGGAATCCTCGCGGTCACCGCGCTCGTCTTCGTCATCGAGCAGTGGGTCGTCGACCTCGGGCCGATCCCACGAAGCGCGATTCTCGGCGGCGGCGTCATCGCGTTCGTGCTCATGGGTGCGTCGCGATACACATGGCGCCTCGCCGTCGAGCGTGCGTTACGCCCGGGCGGTGAAGAGGCCGAGCGGCTCATCGTGTTCGGCGCTGGTGACGCGGGCACGCAGGCGATCGACGCCTTGCTGCGCCAGCCGTCGAGCCGTTACCTCCCGGTCGCCTTGCTCGACGACGATCCGAGCCGTCGCAGCCTGCGGATCCGCGGCATCCGCGTGATGGGCGGGCGCGCTGACCTGGCCGAGGTGAGCTCCCGCGAGCAAGCCACAACCATGCTCATCGCGATCCCCACCGCCGACGGCACCCTCATCGGCGAGCTCGCCGACGCGGCCAAGTGCGCCGGGCTCGCGGTGAAGGTGCTCCCCCCGGTGCACGAGCTCCTCGCGAGCAAGGTCAACGTCGGCGACATCCGCGATCTCACCGAGACCGACCTCCTCGGCCGGCACCAGGTTGAGATCGACGTCACCACGGCCGCGCAGTTCCTCACCGGTAGGCGGGTGCTGGTGACGGGCGCGGGTGGGTCGATCGGCGCCGAGCTCTGCCGGCAGGTCCACAGCTACGCGCCGTCGGAGCTCATCATGCTCGACCGCGACGAGACCGCCCTGCACGCCGTGCAGCTGTCGATCGAGGGGCGGGCCCTGCTCGACTCCCGCCATCTGGTGCTTGCCGACGTGCGCGACCGCGGCACGATCTCGAGTGTGTTCGAGGAACGCCAGCCCGAGGTCGTGTTCCACGCGGCGGCGCTCAAGCATCTCCCCCTCCTCGAGAGCTACCCGGGCGAGGCCGTGAAGACCAACGTGTGGGGCACGCAGAACGTGCTCGACGCGGCGCGGGCGACCGGCGTCGAGCGGTTCGTGAACATCTCCACCGACAAGGCTGCCGATCCCATCAGCGTGCTCGGCTACTCGAAGCGTCTCGCCGAGCGCCTCACGGCCTACGCCGCTCGACTCGGCGAGGGTGTCTTCCTGAGCGTGCGCTTCGGCAACGTGCTGGGCACTCGCGGCTCCGTCGTCCCCACCTTCCGCGACCAGATCAAGGCCGGCAACCCGATCACGGTCACCCATCCCGAGATCACTCGGTTCTTCATGACCGTCGAGGAGGCGGTGCGGCTGGTGATCCAGGCGGGCGCGGTCGGCCGCGCGGGCGAGGTCCTCGTGCTCGACATGGGGAAGCCGGTGCGTATCGGCGATGTTGCGCGGCGCCTCGCCGATCAGGCCGAGCAGCCTGTCGCGATCCACTACACGGGCCTCCGCCCCGGCGAGAAGCTGCACGAGGTGCTGCTCGGCGAGGGTGAGATCGACGACCGTCCCAACCACCCCCTGATCTCGGAGGTCCCGGTGCCGCCGCTCGACCCCCGTGCGCTCGACGGGCTCGACCCGGCGCTCGTGGGGGACCCGGCTCGAGACACGTTGCGCCGGCTCTGGCGCGAGACCGAGCGAGCGGCGAGAAGCGCTTGGGCACCGAGACGCGAGCCAGTGGTCGAACCCAGGTGATCAACAAGGCGCCTCGAAGAAGGGCGAGGGTAATCGATGGTCGCGCAACCAGCGAAATTCAGCCTGGTCCAGGAGCCCTTTGCGCGCCGGCTGAAACTCTCGGACCGCGGCCTTTCCACGAACAACATGAATAGCCAACACTTAGCACGTCGACTCGGCGATTTAATCGCCTTCCTGGCTCTCGCATGCCTGAAGTAGACCGGTCATTAGGCCGCCAAATCGAAAACCGTCGGCCTCTCATGGTCGCGGTCGGTTTGCTCACCGTCGCTACGATCGCAGGATTTGCCCTCGTGCAGTCGAACTCTGTTGTTGCCGTGACGATTCTTGGCCTGCAGCACCTCGGTGTCACCGGTGGTCACGAACGACGTTCCGGCCGCCTCTAGCTCGGAGCGAAGGGCACGGAAGTTGTAGATCTCGCCGTTGTAGACGAGATGGCGGCCCTCGTAGCTCATGGGTTGGTTGGCCCGATCGGTGGGGTCGAGGATGGCAAGCCGGGCCATCGCCAGGCTGCAGCCGTCGAGCTCGAGCAGGCCAGACCCATCGGGGCCCCGATGGCGAATCAGGTCGAGGAGGTCCGCGGCCAAGACCCCCGTGTCGCGTCCGCGCACTGCGACGATGCCGCACACCTCAGGCTGCCAACTCCGCCGTCCTTCGGATGGCGTCGGCCGCCTCCCGGGCGACGCACCCGTAGTCGAACTGCTCGGCGAGCGTCTGGAGTGCCAACCCCTTGTCACGCCAACCCGGATCCTGCATCACCTCGGCGATCCGTCCGGCCAGCCGCTCGGGGTAGGAAAGGTCCCAGGATCCGTAGTAGTCGAGCAGCATCTCGTCCGGGAGCACGTCGGCAGCCGTGCCGACCCTCGTCGCCAGCACGTACCTGCCGGTTGCAAGGTAACCCGGCAGCTTGCCCGTGGTGCGTACCCAGCTCGACGGATCGTTCGTCTGAGTGAGCAGGCACACGTCACAGAGACCGAGGTACAGGGGGAGCTCCGAGTAGGGCACCCGGCCGAGCACATGAAGGCGGTCGGCGATGCCGAGCTCGGAAGCCAGGAGGCGCAGCTCCGCGATACCCGGGCCGTCTCCAATGATCACAGCGTGGATCGGCAAGTCGCGTCGTAGTGCGATGGCGTGGATGAGCTCCCACCCCATGCCTCCTCCGAGCGAGGGATACCAGGTGAAGTGCCCCTGGATCCCTACCGTGAACACGTCGGCCAAGCCCAGGCGGCGACGGAGCTCGACGTCCTCCGTCGGTCGGAACACCGCGAGGTCGACGCCGTCGGGGATCACTCGCACGCGGCGGTAGCCGCGCTGGCGGAGATCGTGCGCGTGGTGCGAGCCACGAACGATGATGAGATCGGCCGCTCCGTACGCCAGTCGCTCGAGTCCCCGTGCGGCGATTCTCCGAGGCATGCCCATTCCAACCAAGTCGAAGAACGCCGCGGGCGCGTCCCCCGTATCGACGATGAACCGGCTGCGAAGGGACGCGGCGACACCCGCCAGCACCGGGACAACCGCGAGATCGACGGCATACGCGATGCGATACCCCCGCGTCGCTTCGCGCATGTGCGCTACGACGTCGGATGCCCTACCTGCGCTCCGGTAGACGAGTCGCGCTTCGTCCGCTCCGAGTTGCGCAGCGATCCTCCTCGCGCGCTCGCCGGCCGCTGATTCGACAGCGCCGTTCACCAAGAAGACGACGTTCATCCGCTGAAGGCTACGTAGGCCGGAGTGAGGTAGCGAGGACTCTGCCTCCGACGAAGGGAGGGAGATCGCGCCGGTCTTCGTCGGAGTGAGCTTGTGGGTCCCCCACCTGAGAACCGCCTCCCGGCCTCGGCCAGGTCCGGTTCGATACCGGGTATTACGCGCTGCCCTCGGCCAGCGTCGCCGGCACCTGGCCGGGCATGTCGGGCATGTCGGGCGGCGACGGGGGCAGCTCGGTCGAGCTGGGTGTGATGCTCCCGCCGATCACCGTCGAGCGGTGGGGAGGCTTCGCGCCGGGGAGCACGTCGATGGCGGTGAGCCTGTCGGCGAGCCCGGCGATCACCTCGACGAGCGCGAGCCGCTCGCGGCGGTCAGCGTCGAGGCGGTCGGCGAGGCCCTCGTAGAGGTCGGCCATGCGCTCGAGGACCCTGACCAGTTCGGTGTCGCGCTGGCTCAGGTCCCTGCGGACGTCGTCGACGACGGCCACGAGCTCTCGGCTCGCGGCCGATTCGGCGGATGTCGCTGCTTCGCCGTTGGGGCTGTCCTCGAGCTCGCTCAACACGATCTCGACGTCGGCACGTTCACCGTCGGCGGTGTCGCCGGTGGGGGCACCGGCGGGCCCGGCATCGCCGTGCTCGAGCTCCCGCCGCTCGGTATCGCCGTTGGCCCCGCCCGAGACCACCAGCGGCACTCTGACGCCGCCGAGGCTGTTCGGCTCGTACGCGGGCGGCGACTGCCGCTCGACCGCCCAGCCGGGAGCGACGCGAGGAACGTAGCCGGGCGTGGCGAGGATCGCTTCGCATGCCTTGAAGCGCCCTTCGCAATGGGCCCCGCAGGTGGGGCACTGGCAGGCGCCACCCTCGGGCCCGACCGTCATGGCGTGCCCGCACCCGCCGACGATTGTCGTCCCGAACTCGTAGCAGTGCCCCATGTACCGCGCACGCTAGCGCACGCACCCTGCTTGCGACATGGACGGGGCGAGGGTGGGGATGCCTCTGGAGGCGCGAGCCGAGGCCGGGTCCCTCAGGCGGTGTGCTCGAACCCGAGCTCGAGCCCGAGCGTGCGGTTGAGTGCGTGCAGCGTGCCGCGTGCGGCGGCCTCGATCGCGCTGGTGCCGGCCGCGATGCCGTGGCGCGCGGCGCCAGCCGGTCCGGCCATCTCGCACGCGACGAGGAACGGCTCGCCCATGCCCGTCTCGAGGAGCTGGGCCCAGCTGGGCCGGAACTGGAGATCGGGGGCGAAGGTCTTCAGCGCGTCGACGGTCGCCTCGGCCGCGCCCACGAGGCCGCGGCTCGCCGCCGCGCGCCCGATCGCGCGCTGGCCCCCGAGGATCAGATGCACCTCGAGCTCGTCGGTGTCGGGGAAGTTGAGCACCGCGAGCAGCCGGACCCGCCGGTCGACGCGCTCGGAGCCCGCGCCCGCCTCCGTCGGCCGGGTGTCGACACCGATGTCGACACCGGTGTCGATCACCCCGCTGGTCGCTTCGCCGCGCGGGCCGCCGCCGTTGGTGGTGGCCGGTACCTCGCGTGTCCGCCAGCGCACGAGCTCCACCGCGACGGGGCGCTCCGAGTGGCGGTACGCGATGCGCGTGGCCTGGAGCGGCAAGCTCTGCTCGGGGCTTTCCGGCGCGATGTGGAGCTGCACGAGGAGCACGTCGTCGCGCTCGGTGAAGCCGGCGGCACGCACACCCGGCAGCTTGCGGAGCTCGAGCTCGAGATCATCGAGTGTCAACGACGGCCCCCCTTGGTCTCGTACAGCCGCTCGTCGGCCAGCTTGAACAGGCTGTCGACGTCGTCGGCCTCACCCGGGCAGGCAGCGACCCCGAACGAGAACGGCGGGCACGGTCCATTGATGCCCGAGACCGAGCCGATGCGCTCGAGCAGCGATGGCACGTGGTCGGGATCGGTGTTGGGGAGGATGAGCGCGAACTCGTCGCCGCCGATGCGGGCCGCGTTGTCACCGAAGCGCAGAACGCGCCGGAACCGCTCGCCGAGCGAGCGGAGCGCGGCGTCGCCGGCCGCGTGGCCCTCGCTGTCGTTGAGGGCCTTGAACCCGTCGAGGTCGAGGACGACCAGCGTGAACGGCCAGTGGTAGCGCAAGCTCCGCGCGACCGCCATCTCGAGCAGGCGGTCGAAGCTGCGTCGGTCGTAGAGGCCGGTGAGCGGGTCGTGCCACGAGTCGTAGCGGAGCAGGTCGAGGCGGAGCGCGACCACGCACAGGCTCGTGAGGAGCGAGGCGTCGAACGTGCTCTCGTCGAGCGGCGGGTCGGTGTAGATGCCCGGCATCGCGTCGAGCAGCTCCGGCTGGCCGTCGTCCTCGAGCGGGCGGCGGCCGGCCCGAAACACCTGGCGGCCCATGCCGGGCTCGTCGATCACGATGGCGGCGTCGCGCAGCTCGAACTGATCGACGAGGCTGTCGAGGGCCCGGTAGATCAAGCCGAGGCCCGACTGGTTGGTCGCGAGCTCGGCGACGAGCTCAGCGCCGAATTCGGCCATGACGTCCGCCTCTTGCCTGGTGGGGTCGGGGACGTGGTGCAGGTGCCCCGGGGGCTCGGTGATCTCCACGGGAAGGAGGGCGGCCAGACCCCTTCCGAGCCCACTTTGTCGCGTCACGACCATCCTCCCCTGAGCGTCGACCGGCCGCCACGCTCCGCCGTCGTCTGTGTCGGAGATCCACTGGACAAGCCCTGGTGCGCACAATAGCGGCGCGTGCGCCCCGGCGCACAGGGAGTGGCTGACCAGGAGCGACGCCGCGCGAGGCCGGTGTGCGATGCTGAGCGGGTCGCGGGCGCGCGCCCGGCCCGCGGCCGCGCCCCCGACGCCCACGCTCCGTGACCGACCCCGGTGACCCGGTGATCAGCGACGACCTCCTCACCTCCGTGCGCGCCGCACTGCGGGCGGCCGGGCTCCCCGAGCCGCCCGGTGCCGTCGCGCTCGAGCCGGCCCGCCGGCGGGAGCACGGCGACTGGCAGTGCAATGTGGCGCTGCAGCTCGCCAAGGAGGCCGGCGCCGCGCCGCGCGAGCTCGCCGAGCGGATCGCCGACGCGCTGCGCGCCGCGCCCCCACCCCACCTCGACCACGTGGAGGTGGCCGGCCCGGGCTTCCTCAACCTCTTCCTCCTCCCGACCTGGCTTCACGACGTGCTCCGCGCCGTGGTCGCCGCCGGAGAGTCCTTCGGAAGGGGCGACGCGCTGACCGGGCGGAGGATCAACCTCGAGTTCGTCTCGGCCAACCCGACCGGCCCGCTGCACGCGGGTGGCGGCCGATGGGTGGCGGTTGGCGATGCGATCGCCAACCTGCTCGCGGCCCAGGGCGCGGAGGTGCACCGCGAGTACTACCTCAACGATGCCGGCACCCAGCTCGACGCCTTCGGCCGGTCACTCTCCGCGCGATACCGCGGCGAGCAGCCGCCCGAGGACGGCTACCGGGGGGAGTACCTGGTGGAGATGGCCGCGAACCTGCGAGCCGAGCTGGGCGACGACGTCACCGAGGAGCAGGCGGGGCAGTGGGGCTACGAGGACGTCGTGCGCGAGCTGCGCGCCGACCTCGGTCGCCTCGGCGTGCACTTCGACACCTGGTTCTCCGAGCGCGAGCTACACGAGCGGGGCGAGGTCGCCGACGTGCTCCGCGCGCTCGCGGAGCGGGGCGTCAGCTACGAGCGCGACGGCGCGACCTGGCTGCGCTCCACCGAGTTCGGCGACCCGCGCGACCGGGTGCTCGTGAAGGGCGACGGCTCCACGACCTATCTCGCCAACGACCTCGCGTACCACCGAGACAAGTTCCGGCGGGGCTGGGACCACCTCATCGACATCTGGGGCGCCGACCACCACGGGCAGGTGAAGTCGGTCCAGGCCGGGATGGAGGCGCTCGGCTTCGCGGCCGGTGAGCCCGAGGTGCTGCTCGGCCAGCTCGTGAAGCTCGAGCGCGGCGGCGAGGTGGTCCGGCTGTCGAAGCGGACCGGCGACATCGTCGCCCTCGCCGACCTGCTCGACGAGGTGGACCCCGACGTGTGCCGGCTGACCTTCCTCCTCCAGGGCATCGACACTGCGCAGACCGTCGACCTCGACGTGATCACTGCGCAGTCGATGGAGAACCCCGTCTACTACGTGCAGTACGCGCACGCTCGCATCGCGTCGATCGGCCGGAAGGCGGCCGAGCTCGGAGTGAAGCGCCGTCCACTCGCCGAGGTCGACCTCTCGCCGCTCGTCCACGAGCGCGAGCTCGAGCTGCTGCGCGCGTTGGCCGTGTACCCGGAGGTGGTTGCGGAGGCGGCCGCGCTGCGCGCGCCGCACCGGGTCACGACCTGGGTGCGTGACCTCGCGGGCCGGTTCCACGGCTTCTACCGCGACTGCCGGGTGATCACCGACGACGACGCGCGCACGCAGGCCCGGCTGTGGCTGGCCGAGGCCTGCCGGATCGGGCTGGCCGACGCGCTCGGGCTGCTTGGCGTGCGCGCGCCCGACGAGATGAGCCGCCTCCCCGAGCCTGATCTCGGAAGCCCCGACGACGGGGGTGCGGGATGAGCAGCCCCATCGATCCCTCGCTCGTGCCGCCGGGGCTGGCCGCGTGCGATCTCGAGGCCCTGGCCGAGGCCCACGGCACGCCGTTGTTCGTCTACGACGAGGACGAGCTCCGGCGCCGCTGCCGCGCGTACCTCCACGAGTTCGGCGACGGCAACGTCGCGTACGCGGGGAAGGCGTTCCTGTGCACCGCGGTGGCACGCGTCGTCGCCGAGGAGGGGCTCCACCTCGACGTCGCCACCGGCGGGGAGCTGCACGTGGCCCTCGCGGCCGAGTTCCCCCCCGAGCGACTCGTCTTTCACGGCAACAACAAGTCGGCCGACGAGCTGACCCGGGCACTCGACGCGGGCGTGGGCCGCGTCGTCGCCGACTCGTTCGACGAGCTCGACCGGCTCGAGCGTCTCGCCGCCCACGCGAAGACGCCCCCACGCGTGCTGGTGCGCATCACCCCCGGGGTCGAGGCCCACACCCACGAGTTCGTCGAGACCGGCACTGTGGAGTCGAAGTTCGGCTTCACCGTGGCCGACGACGTGGCGTTCACCGCCGTGCGGCGGGTCGCCGAGAGCCCGGTGCTCGACCTGGCCGGCCTGCACTGCCACATCGGGTCCCAGGTCTTCGCGCTCGGCGCCTACGCGCGCGCGGTCGCGGTGGTGGTGGCGCTGGCCGCCGACGTCGAGGAGGCGACGGGCCACGCGATCGACGAGATCAACGTCGGCGGGGGGCTCGGAGTGCGGTACCGAGCCGACGACACCGCGCCGACGATCGAGGAGTACGCCGAGGCCGTGCGGGCCGCGTTCGCGCGCGAGAGCGCTGCCGCGGGGCTCCGATCGCAGCCGCGGCTCATGGTCGAGCCCGGGCGCTCGATCGTCGGGCCCGCGGCGATCACCCTCTACCGCGTCGGCACGGTGAAGGTCATCTCCGGCGTTGGTACCTACGTGGCGGTCGACGGCGGCATGAGCGACAATCCGCGCCCGGTGGTCTACGGCGCGCGGTACGAGGCCTACCTGCCGGCTCGGCCCGCGGCGCCCCGGCCGCTCGAGGCGACCGTCGTCGGCAAGCACTGCGAGCAGGGCGACGTGCTCGTGAGCAGCGCACACCTGCCCGACGACGTCGCGCCCGGTGACCTGCTCGCGATCCCCGTGACCGGCGCATACGGGTACTCGATGGCCTCCAACTACAACAAGGTGCCACGCCCGGCCGTGGTGTTCGTGCACGATGGGCAAGCCCGGGTGGTCGTGCGCCGCGAGACGCTCGACGACCTGCTCCGGCTGGACCTCGCTTGACGGTCGCGCTCGCGCCCGCCACCTTCGAAGCGTGTCGCAGGTGCCCTCTCAACTCTCGACCCCCTGATTTGCGAGACTGGGGGGCGATGAGCGAGGAGCCATGAGCGAGGAGCCATGAGCGAGGACATCGTGAAGGTCGGGCTGCTCGGGTGCGGCCATGTCGGCTCGGCGCTGGTGCGCCTCATCGCCGACCACGGCGACGTGATCGAGGCTCGGGCCGGGGTGCGGCTCGAGGTGAGCCGCGTCGCCGTGCGCAACCTCGCGCTCGAGCGCGACGTGCCACTGCCCGCGAGCCGCTTCACCCACGACGCCGCGGCCGTGGTCGCTGATCCCGACGTCGACATCGTCGTGGAGGTCATCGGCGGCATCGAGCCGGCGCGCGAGCTGATCGTCGAGGCGCTCAAGCGCGGGAAGCCGGTGGTCACGGCCAACAAGGAGCTGCTCGCCAACGTGGGCAAGGAGCTGTTCGAGACGGCCGAGGGCGCCGGCGTCGACCTGCTGTTCGAGGCGTCGGTCGCGGGCGGTATCCCGCTCATCCGCCCGCTGCGCGAATCGCTGGCCGGCGATCGCATCCGCCGGGTGATGGGGATCGTGAACGGCACGACCAACTACATCCTCACGCGGATGACGGAGTCGGGCTCGAGCTTCCAGGACGCGTTGGCGGAGGCACAGAGCCTCGGCTACGCCGAGCGCGATCCCACCGCCGACATCGAGGGCTTCGACGCCGCGGCGAAGGCCGCCATCATCGCCTCGATCGCGTTCGGCGCGCGCGTCGTCGCAGGCGACGTGTACCGCGAGGGCATCTCCGAGGTGAGCGACCACGACATCACCTCGGCGCGCGAGCTCGGCTACGTCGTCAAGCTGCTCGCGGTGGCCGAGGAGCTCGACGGCGACGTCGCCGTTCGCGTGCACCCGACCATGATTCCCGTGCACCACCCGCTGGCGTCGGTGCGCGAGTCGTTCAACGCCCTGTTCATCGAGGGCGACGCGGTGGGCGAGCTCATGCTCTACGGTCGTGGCGCCGGCGGCGGCCCGACGGCATCCGCGGTGCTCGGAGACCTCATCGACGCGGCCAAGAACCTCGTCTCGGGAGGCCGCGGCGCGACCATCGGCGCGCTCGCCCGCCGGACCATCCGACCCATCGACGAGGTCGAGTCGCAGTTCTACCTGCTCATGGAGGTAGCCGACCGGCCCGGCGTGCTCGCCGCGATCGCGGCCGCCTTCGGCCACCACGGCGTGTCGATCAAGTCGATGCAGCAACGCGGCATCGGTGACGACGCCCGCCTCATCTTCATCACCCACAAGGCCCGCGAGGCCGATCTCCGGGCGACCGTGCACGCGCTCCGCGACGTCGAGGCCGTGCACCGGGTCGGCTCGGTGCTGCGGGTCATGGGCGACGAGGCGTGAGCACCGCTCCCTGGCCGGGGGTCATCAGGGCATATCGCGACGATCTCCCGGCGGTCGGCGACGAGTCGGTCGTGACCCTGCTCGAGGGCGGGACGCCGCTCCTCGAGGCCGGGTTCCTCGCGGCCGACCTCGGCTTCGGTGATCGCAAGGTCTTCTTGAAGGTCGAGGGCGCCAATCCCACGGGGTCGTTCAAGGACCGCGGTATGACCGTGGCCATCTCGCAGGCCAAGCAGGAGGGCGCGCTCGTGGTCATGTGCGCGTCGACCGGCAACACCTCGGCGTCGGCGGCGGCCTACTCGGCCCGAGCCGGCGTCCGGTGCGCGGTGCTCGTCCCCGAAGGCCAGATCGCGTTGGGCAAGCTGGCCCAGGCGCTCATCCACGGCGCGAGCGTCGTGCCGGTCCGGGCCAACTTCGACCGCGCGCTCGAGATCGTGCGCGACCTGGGCGCCGGCGGCCGAGTCACCGTCGTCAACTCGGTGAACCCCTACCGCATCGAGGGCCAGAAGACGGCCGCGTTCGAGATCGTCGACGTGCTCGGCGACGCGCCCGACGTCCACTGCATCCCCGTCGGAAACGCGGGCAACATCACCGCGTACTGGAAGGGATACGTGGAGTACGAGAAGGCGGGCCGCGCGACGCGCCGGCCCCGGATGCTCGGCTGGCAGGCCGCCGGCGCCGCGCCACTCGTGCTCGGCGAGCCGGTGGCGTACCCCGAGACAATCGCCACGGCCATCCGGATCGGCAATCCCGCCACCTGGAACGGTGCGATCGCGGCACGCGACGAGTCGGGCGGGGCGATCGGCGCCGTGACCGACACTGAGATCCTCGCCGCCTACCGCTTCCTCGCCGACAGGGAAGGCGTGTTCGTCGAGCCGGCCTCGGCCGCCGCGGTCGCCGGGCTGCGCAAGGCCGTCGCCGAGGGGCTCGTCGGCCCCGACGACACCGTGGTCTGCACCCTCACCGGCCACGGGCTCAAGGATCCGGAGCGCGCCATCAGCGAGGTCGCCGTGGGCGAAGCGGTCGACCCGACGCCGGCCGCCGTCGCCGCCGCGCTCGAGCTCTGAGGCGGGGTGCGTGGTCGCTCTCGCCCCGCGCGATCATGCCGACGACGTCGCCGCGAAGGCCGTCGGCCGCTGCCGCGCCGTACTCAGCTCGGCGGAAGCCGGTAGGCCCTGACGTTGCCATCGGCAGTCGGGATGTACACGGTGCCTCTGGCCACGATCGGCGAGCCGGGGACGGCTCCGAGCATGGTCGACCACAAGGACGAGCACGTCTTCGGCGAACCGCTGCACCCGCTGACTCCGGCGGCGTCGAACGCGCGGATGCTGCCGTCGTTGGCGCTCGCGTAGACGACGCCGTTGGCCACGCTCGGGGGATTCGCGAGTCCGCTCCCCACCGTCGCGTGCCACAGCGGCGCGCAGGTCTTCGGCGAGCCGCTGCACCCGTTGACCCCCTTCGCGTCGAACGCGAGGAGGCCGCCCGCGAAGGTGCCGACGTACGCGACCCCGTTCGCGAGAGCGGGCGGGCTGGTGAGGCCACTCGCGTCGGTGAGGGTCCACAGCGGAGTGCACGTTGTCGGGGTGCCGCTGCACCCGTTGATTCCCGCGGCGTCGAACGCGGGGAGCGCCGTCGGGCTTCCGCCCACGTAGACGATGCCGTCGGCGATGGCCGGCACCGATCCGCCACCCGTGTTCCCGGTCCAGAGCGGCGAGCAGGACTTCGGCGAACCGCTGCACCCCGTGACCCCCGCCGCGTCGAATGCCTCGACGACGCTCACGCCGGGCCTCGTGTACGTCGCGAACACGCGGCCGTTCGCCACCGCGGGTCCGCCCACGCCCGCGCCGGCGAAGCCGCCGCCCACTCCGCCCGTCCACAGCCTCGTGCAGACCTTCGGCGTCCCGCCGCAGCCGGTGCTGCCGGCGGCGTCGAACGCGAGCAGCGCGTCAGTCTCGCCCCCGCCGCCGAAGGAGGTGACGACGATCACGTAGACCACACCGTCGGCCAGGCTCAGCGAGCGGCCCTCGCCGAGCCCGAGCGAGCCGGCCCACAACGGCGTGCACGTCTTCGGCGCGCCGCCGCAGCCGGTGACCCCGTTGGCGTCGAAGGCGAGCAGCTGGTTGCCACTGAGGGTGAACAGGATGTCGTTGGCCGTTGCCACGGGCTTGCCGGACAGCCCGGTGGCGGTCCAGAGCGGCGTGCATATCTTCGGGACCCCTGCGCAGCCGAGCGTCCCGCGGGCATCGAACGTCTTCAAGCCGCCGGCCGCGCCCACGTAGAGGGAGTTCCTTGCGACGACCGGTGCTAACGGCGACCAGCCGGCCGGCGCGGTGAACGCCGGCGCCAAGCTCCCGACGTTCCCGCTTCCTATCCAGTACTCGAAGGGGTTGAACCCGCCGTTCGACGGGCCGAAGCGTGCCTGCGGCCACAGACAGCCGGAGAGGAGGAGCACCATCGCACCGAGGAGGATGGCCGATGGCCCGCGCCGCGACCGCATTGCCCATAACCTCCCTGTCAGCCACGTCTGACCCATTCGAGCCGCTCCGTAAGGGTTGTGCATCGAAGCGGCTTCTGTCAAGAGGTTGTCTTCCCGCCGGCTGGTAGGTGTCGGATTGATCGCGGGGTGGCTCATTCGCGCGAACCCGCGGCGCACGATCTCGGCGACCGCAGCCTGATCCCGGAGCCTCGATCCCGGCGATCGCGGTTCCGCGGAACCGTGGTGGAAGTCCCCGCCGGCCAGGAGACACTCGGTGAGGCGATCACGAACTCGACCGCCAACAAGCCCGGTCTCGAACCTTGACCGGCCCCATCTCGGCGCCTGACACGCCGCACGCCGAGCCGCTCGACCAGCTGGAAGACCAGCCTCATCCCTCGCGCGAGGCGTCAGCGTGGGATCGTCAGCCCGAACCTCGACCCGGGAGCCACGGTGCCGTATCGTCTTCACCCGACAGGTGCCTTTCTTCTCGGGAACTCGGCTGTCTCAGCCACCCCGATCCTCCCGGAACGGAAGGCATTTTTCGCGCATCGAACGAACGTTCGCGCCGCCTACCAGCGGATCCCGGTCTGAGACGCAGGATCCCTCCCACGATGGACGCCACCACCCCGCGACCGACCGCTCTCGTCACAGGGGCGTCGTCGGGCATCGGCCTCGCGTTCGCGCGCGCGCTCGCCGATCGCGATCACGACCTCGTGCTCGTCGCGCGCGACACCGCGCGGCTCGAGGCGCTGGCCACGGAGCTGCGCACCGCGTACGGGGCCGGAGCTGAGGTGCTGACCGCGGATCTCACCGAGAGTGCGGAGCTGGCGGCGGTGGAGGATCGTCTCGCCGACCGCGGACGGCCGGTCGAGCTGCTCGTCAACAACGCCGGGTTCGGCACCGCGGGCCGCTTCGACGAGCTGCCCCTCAAGGATGAGGACCGCGAGATCCGGCTCAACGTGCTCGCGCTCGTCCGGCTCTGCCACGCGGCCCTGCCGGCGATGGTCGAGCGTGGGCATGGCGCGGTGGTGAACGTGTCGTCGCTCGGAGGGCACCAGCCGACGCCTGGCAACGCGACGTATGGCGCGACGAAGGCGTTCGTGACGAGCTTCAGCCAAGCCCTGCACGAGGAGGTGAAGCGCGACGGCGTGCGGGTGACCGTGCTCTGCCCCGGCTTCACCCGTACCGAGTTCCAGGAGCGGGCCGGGATCGACTCGAGCCAGGTGCCGGGGTTCCTCTGGATGTCGGCCGACGCCGTCGCCGAGGCCGCGCTCCGGGCAGTCGACCGTGACAGGGCGGTGTGCGTCCCCGGGGCAGCCAACCGGGTCACCGGCGCGCTGACCAGCTCGCTACCCGATGCTGTGACCCGGCGGCTCGCCGGTGCCGTCATCAAGCGCGTGGAGTGACCGCCGACGGGTGAAGGCAGGTGAAATCAGCGGGCCGACCGCCCGTTGTATCCCTCGGAGCGGGCTGGACGATCGCTCTGGGGGTCTCCATGCGTCGCCTCACTCGCTTCACCGTCATCGTCCTCGCGCTCGGCGCGCTGTTCGCCGGGCTCGCCCCGGCCGCGGGCGCCTCCCACCCCGATCAGCGCGGCGGCCTCGCCTGCGTCGGCGTCACGCACGCCCAGCTCGTGCGAGCCTTCGAGATCGGCAACGAGCCGCTTCCAGCCGGCCTGCCCAAGTCGCGCTCCTGGGCCGCGGAGCTCGTCAGGATGCTCCATGACCCCGCGATCCACGCCGCAATCGGCACCGCGGTCGCCAAGGGCGGCCCGGCGGTCGCGTGCGTCGGCAGCCCGGCGCCGCGCCCCGATGCCGCCGCGTACCGCCTCCTGCGGGCCACCAGTCGGACCGACGTGACCGAGGTGTTCCGCACGACCGATCTGAGCCGGCACTGGTACCTCGACACCGGCGTCAAGCCGGGTGGGCGTTACTACTACCGCGCCGACATCCTCGACGGAGCGAGCAACGTGATCGCCTCGTCCGGCGTCGTCGCCGTGCGCGTGCCGAGCGCCTAGCGGCGGCCGACGGGAACCGAGGACCGTGCCACGAGGAGCCGTTGCCGTGGCGCTCGCGCCGGGCCCGGCCGGGCGGAGGCTTGCCGTTTCCGCTCACGGCCGGGCCCGCGCGCGTCGAAACAACGGGATGATGACCGGAAGCGAGGCGCCGCGAGCAGTCGCCACCGCGCTGGCCCCGGACGTTCAACCGCGGGTCGCGCTCAACGACCGCGCGCTCGTAGAGGTGGCCCGCCGTGACGCCGACGGCTTCGCCGAGCTCTACCGGCGCCACGTCGACCGCGTGTACGGCTTCGCGCTCCGGCGGTCGGGCTCGGTCGCGTTGGCCGAGGACGTCACATCGGCCACGTTCGAGAAGGCGCTGCGCGCGCTCGATCGGTTCTCCTGGCGTGGCGGCGGCTTCGGGGCGTGGTTGTTGCGGATCGCGGCGAACGAGCTGGCCGAGCACTACCGACGCGACGCGGGCGAGCGTCGTCGTGTGGTCGCGACCGCGGCCGAGCAGCGCACTGCCGCGCGCGAGGCGGAGGCCGATCCGGCCGGCCATGAGGATTTGGTGGACGGGGAGGTGCACCGCTGGGAGCTCGCCGAGCTGCGCGACGCGCTGGGCACGCTGAACCCGCGCTACCAGCAGGCGATCTCGCTGCGATACCTCGGCGGTCTCACGCCGACGAAGGCAGCGGAGGCGATGGGCTGCTCGAAGCCGGTGCTCGCGGTGACGCTCCACCGCGCGCTCCGGTCTCTCCGCCGCGCGATGGGTGTCTCCGAGACGGGGGCCGGATGATGAGGAACAGGCCGATGAAGCACGAGCCGACGACTACCGAGGTGGTCGATCTGCTGGACGCCGCGGGCGCGCCCCGCACGAGCCGACTCGATCCCGACTTCGTCGACGGGCTCGAGACGCGCCTGCGCGCGGTGCACGCGCTGCGCGACGTCGTTCCCGCACCCGTCTCACCCCCCATGCTCGGCTCGCGCCGGCGCGCGCTCGTGGTCGTGGCCGCGGCCGCCACGCTCGCGCTGCTGGTATCGGTCGTGCTCGTCATGGGCGAGACCCGCGACGCCGGAGCGTTGCGCATCACCCGCGCCGTCGACACGACGGTCGAGCTCCCCGACGGGCGTGTGGTGGCGGGCCGGGCCGGCCTGCGGATCCCCGACGGTGCCACGGTCCGCACCGGGCCCGGCGGCCGCGCGGTCTTGGGTGACGTGGTGCTCGGCCCGAACGACGAGGCGGTTGTGCGCGGCGGCACGGTGGTCACCGTCCCGCCATTAAGCGAGTCGACCGGCTCGAAGAGCCCTCCGCCCGGTGGCGCGGCGGCCCCGGCACCGCCACCGCCCGCCCCGAAGTCGGTGACTCCGCCGCCCGGCGTCGTGGTGCCGCCACCCGCGCCGCCGAGCCCGGTGACCCAGCCGCCGCCCGTGGAGCCGCCGGTCGTGAGCCTGACCGTGTCGGGCACGGTCTCGGGGAGCCAGGGCACGCTCACGTGGAGTCGCTACGACGGCCCCGACTTCTCGGCCTACCTGGTGCTCGGCGCCTACGCGCCCACCGAGCCCGTGTACCCGCCCACCGGCGCGACCGTCGTCGCGGTGAGGATCAGCGATCGGAACCGGCTCACCTACACGTCGCCGCTGCCGCCCGGCCGCCCGGTCGCGGTGCGGGTCGTCGCCGTCGGGGCCAACGGTCACCTGCGTGCGATCAGCCCCGTCGTGACCGCGACCGGGCACTGAGCCGGGGGAATCAAGCCGAGTCGATGCGCAGCAAGCCCTGCTCCTGCGAGACCACGTAGAGCTCGCCTGCGCCGTCGCGCCCGAAGCTCGAGATCTGCGCCGCGTGCAGCCCGAGCTCACCCTCGGCCGTCACCTTCGATCCGTCGAAGCGGAGCGCGTGCACATCGCCGGCGCAGAAGTCGGCGTAGAGATAGGCGCCGACGAGCGCCGGGATGTGAGCGCCCCGGTACACGAAGCCTCCGGTGATCGAGCAGGCACCGCCATCGTGGCCGTACTCGAAGATCGGCGCGATGGCGCCGGGCGGGGGCTGGCCCGTGAACGCGTGCTTGCCCTCGAGCCGGTTCCACCCGAAGTTGTCGCCCGCGCCCGTGCCCGCCCGGACGAAGTCGATCTCCTCCCACTTGTCCTGGCCCACGTCGGCGATCCAGAGGTCACCGGTCTTGTCGTCGAACGAGAAGCGCCACGGGTTACGCAGCCCGTAGGCCCAGATCTCGGGGCGCCCCGACTTGCCGTCCGCGAACGGGTTGCCGGGAGGGATGGAGTAGGGCCGCTTGCCGGCCGGCCGGGGATCGATGCGCAGGATCTTGCCCAACAGGGTGTCGGTCGACTGGGCGTTGCCTCCGGGCACGTGGCCCGGGCCGACGTCACCGCCCGCGCCTCCGTCGCCCATCCCGATGTAGAGGAGCCCGCCGGCGTCGAAGGTGAGCTGGCCGCCGTTGTGGTTCGGCTGGGGCTGCTCGATCGCGAGCAGCTCACGGCGGGATTGGGGATCGGCAGACGTGCCGCGCATGGCGTACTCGTCGACGCGGGTGTTGCCGTCGAGATTGGTGTAGTCGACGTAGACATGCTTGCCGTCGGGCGCGAAGGCGATCCCGAGCAGGCCGCGCTCGCCGCCGGCCGAGATCGTTGCGGTGAGGTCGAGCACGGGCTCCGGATCGAGCGTGCCGTCGCGGACGGCCCGAACCTTGCCGACCTGCTCGTTCACGTACAGCGCCGAGTCGCCGGCGCGCACCGCCATCGCGGTGGCGTGGTCGACCCGAGCGACCGGCGTGAGCTTCACGTGCACGTCGGCGATGGCCCGGGAGCCGGAGGCCGGGCCACCGCCCTTCGAGGATCGTGGGCCGTGACCGGCTCCGCCCCCGCTGCACGCCGCGAGGAGGAGCGCGCTCGTGAGCGCGGCGGTACGCAGGCGGCGGTTCGAGGCCACCGGGTGACGCTATCGCCGTGGGCCCCGAAACGCGCTTCACGTACGATGAGGAGGTGAAGTACGTCGTGCTCGTCCCCGACGGCTGCGCCGACGAGCCGCTCGCGCCACTCGACGGCCGCACGCCGCTCGAGGCGGCGTCGATGCCGCACCTCGAGCGACTCGCGGCGCGGGGCGAGGTAGGGCGCGCTTCGGTGATCCCACCGGGGCTGCCCCCGGGGAGCGACGTCGGCAACCTCGCCATCCTCGGCTACGACCCCGTCGAGTTCCATACCGGCCGGGCGCCGATCGAGGCCGCCGCGATGGGGGTGGAGCTCGCGCCCGACGAGATCGCCTACCGGTGCAACCTCGTCACCGTCGACGACCGGGGCGTCATGGTCGACTTCGCGGCCGGGCACCCGTCGAGCGAGCAGAGCCACCCGATCATCGCCGCGCTCGACCGCGCTCTCGGTGGTGGTCGCGATGGCGTCCGCTTCGCGCCCGGGGTCGAGTACCGCCACCTCGCGGTCGTGCCGTACGACCTCGCCGACGCGGTGTGCGTGCCACCGCACGACCTCACCGGCAAGCCCGCCGTGTTGCCCACCGGCCCGGCCGCGCCGAAGCTGATCGCGCTCATGGACGCATCGCGCGAGATCGTGGGCGCGGCCGCGACCGAGGTCAGGTCGGAGGCGACGCAGATCTGGCTGTGGGGCCAGGGCGTGAAGCCGACACTGCCCGCGTTCGAGGCCCGCTTCGGGGTGCGGGGCCGTCTCAGCTCGGCCGTCGACCTCGTGCGCGGGCTGGGCGTGCTGGTCGGGCTCGAGGTGCTCGACGTGCCCGGTGCCACGGCCGGCTTCGACAACGACTACGGCGCGCAACGCGATGCCTGCCTCGCCTCGCTCGCCGATGCCGACTTCTTCCTGCTCCACGTCGAGGCGACCGACGAAGCCGGTCACCAGGGCGATGTCGCGGCCAAGGTCGCCGCGCTCGAGGCATGGGACCGCGAGATCATCGGTCCGCTCGCCGATGCTCTCCCCACGCTCGGGCCGCACCGGATCCTGCTCCTGCCCGATCACGCCACGCCGTGCACGCTCCGCACCCACACCTCGGACCCCGTGCCCTATCTCCTGTTCGACTCCGAGCTCGACGGGCCCGGCGGCGCTTACTCCGAGGCAGCCACGGCCGCGTGCGAGCCGGTGGTCGCGCACGAGCTGATGAGCCGGGTGGTCGCAGGGGCGCGGTAACCTCGACGCACCGTCCACCGTCGGCTCCCGCTGCGAGCGGACCGGCGCGTCCCCGAGGTCCCCTCCCACGGATTCCGCGGAACCTCCTCCCGTGTCATCCATCTCACGGGCCCGGCGCGTCCTCGTGCTCTTCGACGGCGAGCACTACCCGCCCGTGGTGCGGGCCGCCCTCGACGAGTTGCGCGCCGCCGGCACCCAGGTCGTCGGCGCCGCGCTCCTCGGCGGTGGCGAGAAGCTGGCGGCCGGCGAGATCCCCGACCTCGGCTCGATCCCCGTCGTGACCGGCCACACGCCCCTGGCCGCCATGCTCGCCGGGCTCGACCGCTTCGCCCCGGCCGAGGTGCTCGACCTCTCGGACGAGCCGGTGCTCGACGCGCGCACGCGCATGCGCCTCGCCGCGCACGCGCTCGCACACGACGTCGTCTACCGCGGCGCCGACTTCACCTTCGAGCCGCCGCCCCGCCCCCGGCTGGCCACGAAGCCGTCGGTGGCCGTGATCGGCAGCGGCAAGCGCACCGGCAAGACCGCGATCGCGTCGGCCGCGGCACGCCTGCTCGCGGCCGACGGTCGCGCGCCGGTGATCGTCACCATGGGCCGGGGCGGGCCCGAGGAGCCCGAGCTCATCGTCCCCGAGCCCACCGACCTGAGCCCGCCCACCGACCTGAGCCCACAGGGCCTCCTCGCACGGGCCGATGCCGGCCGTCATGCCGCGAGCGACCACCTCGAGGACGCCCTCACCGCCGGCGTCGCGACCGTCGGGACGCGTCGCTGCGGCGGCGGCCTCGCGGGCGCGCCGGCCTCGAGCACCTTCGCACGTGGGGTGGCGCTGGCGAACCAGCGGGCCGAGCCGATCCTCCTGCTCGAGGGCTCGGGGAGCTCGATCCCGCCCCTCCACGCCGACGCGACCGTGTGCGTGGTGCCCGGCGGCGCCGACCCCGAGCTGGTCTGCGGCTACCTCGGGTCCTACCGGTTGTTGCTGAGCGATGTGGTGGTGATTACACTTGAGGCCGTCACGAGCGATCCGGGCCCGGCCGAGGTCTCCTCGGCGGGCGTCCCGTCCCGCTCGAGCGTCACGGCGCTCCCGCCGGCGCACCCTCTCGAATCGGAGATCCGAGAGCTCGTTCCGGGGATCCCCATCGTGCAGGTCGTCCTGCAGCCCTGGCCCCTCGGCTCGATCGCCGGCCGGTCCGTCTTCTTTGCAACCACCGCCCCCGGGCCGGCAGCGGCCCGGCAGGCGGCCCACCTTGAATCGCAGCACCGGGCCCGCGTCGTCGGCCTGAGCAGCAGCCTCTCCGACCGAGCCCGCCTCGCCGAGGAGCTGGCAGCGGCCGAGGGCCGGGCCGAGGTGCTGGTCACGGAGCTGAAGGCAGCCGGGGTCGACGTCGCCACCCGGGCGGCGCTCGAGTCCGGCATGGAGGTCGTCTACTGCGACAACAGGCCCGAGACCGTCTCGGCGACGGGCGCGCGCACGTTCGATGCGAGCATCACCGGGCTCGCGGACCTCGCCGTCGCGCGCTTCGCTGCCGACGAGGCCCGACCCCCCGACCCCCCGTGAGCAAACACCCCATGAACAAGCGCCACATCGTCATCTCCGACGAGGAGCACCAGCTGCCCTACTCGAAGGGCCTGATGGCCGCGGCCATCATGGCCACCGGGCTCGCGCCGGCACGCGCGTTCCGCGTAGCCGAGCGCATCGAGGAGCGCCTTCGCGAGCGCGACGTCCTCGAGATCACCCGGGCCGAGCTGCGCGACTTCGCCCGTGAAGTCCTCATCGACGAGGTGGGCGAGCGTTACGCGGAGTCGTTCGCGAAGTGGCAGGTCGTCAACGGGCTCGACCGCCCGCTGGTGATCCTGATCGGCGGTGCGACCGGCGTCGGCAAGTCGACCATCGCGACGCAGCTCGCGGCCCGGCTCGGTATCACCCGCATCATTCCCACCGATGCGATCCGAGAGGTGATGCGGGCGATGTTCAGCGCCGAGCTGATGCCGGCGCTGCACACGTCGTCGTACGACGCCGAGCGGCTGGCCCGCAAGCCGCTGCCCCGCAACGCCGACCCCGTGATCATCGGCTACCGCGAGCAGGCGGTGGCGGTGGCGGTTGGTGTCCGCGCCCTCGTCCGACGCGCGATCATGGAGGGGACCGACCTCATCCTCGAGGGGGCCCACATCGCCCCGGGCTTCCTCGACCTCGAAGCGCTCGAGGGCGCGGTGGTCGTTCCGTTCGTCATCACCGTCGACGACGAGGAGCTGCACCGCTCGCATTTCATCCGCCGCGCGCACGAGTCACGAGGCCGCCCCTCGGACCGACCCCTCGAGTACATCGACAACATCCGAACCATCCAGCGCTACGTGAAGTCGCTGGCCCTGGAGCACGGAATGCCGATCATCCCCTCGTACAACCTCGATGCGACGCTGGCCCAGGTCATCGAGCTCGTGGTGAGCGAGGCGATGCAGGCTGTGTCCGAATCCCCCCCGACCCCGATCAGGAGCAACTGACTGATGGCACCCGAGCGACAACTCGAGCGTTCGATGCTCGACGGCAAGGATCGTGAGGAGCTCCACGCCATCGCCGGCGCGATGGGCGTGCGCGGCGTTACGCGCCTGAAGAAGGCCGACCTCGTCGACGCGATTCTCGCCGCCGCCAACGGCGACGCCGACGCGGCCAACGGCGAGCAGCCGAAGCGCGCGGTGCGGTCGCGCAAGGCGTCCGAGGTCGAGACCGACCCGATTGCCGTGCTCGCCGCCGAAGAAGATGCCATCGCCGACGTGGCCGGCTCCGGTGCAGAGGTCGAGCCGGGCAAGGTGCAGCCGGCCCCCGCCCGTGACACCGCCCGTGACACCGCCCGCGGCGGCGGCCGTGACACCGCCCGCGGCGGCGGCCGTGACACCGATCGTGACACCGCCCGTAACGGCGCCCGTGACACCGCCCGTAGCGGCGCCCGTGACGCCGCCCGCGGCGGCGGCTCGGCCGAGGTGACGAGCACCACGGGCGCGGACGGCGCGACCACCACGGTCGACTCGGACGACGTGCGGCAGTCCTACGGCGAGGGCAACCGCAACCGCCGCCGTCGCCGGCGCGGCCGCGACCGCGAGCGCCAATACGAGGGCGGCGAGCCCCGAAGCGGCGAGCCCCGAAGTGGCGAGCCCCGAGGCGGCGAGCCCCAGGGCGAGCCGGTCGAGTGCGAGGGGCTCCTCGACCTGCGCGACGAGGGCTATGGCTTCCTGCGCACGAGCGGCTACCTACCGGGCTCGAAGGACGCCTACGTGTCGGCGTCGCAGGTGCGTCGCTTCGCGCTCCGCAAGGGCGACTACGTGACGGGCGCGACCCGCCCACCGGCGAGCAACGAGAAGTACCCCGCGCTGCTCCGGGTCGACGAGATCAACGGGATGAGCCCCGACGACGCGAAGAACCGCCCGCGTTTCGAGGACCTCACCCCCTTGTTCCCCGACTCGAAGCTGAGCCTCGAGATGGCCGACGAGCCGCAGAGCATGACCGGCCGCATCGTCGACCTGATCTCACCGATCGGGAAGGGTCAACGCGGGCTCATCGTCTCGCCGCCCAAGGCGGGCAAGACGACGATCCTCAAGCAGATCGTCTACTCGATCGAGCGCAAGAACCCCGAGGTGCACCTCATGGTGCTGCTGGTCGATGAGCGGCCGGAAGAGGTCACAGACATGCGCCGCCACGTCGTGCGCGGCGAGGTGGTCGCGAGCACGTTCGACCGCCCGTCGGAGGAGCACACGCAGGTGGCCGAGCTGACCATCGAGCGCGCCAAGCGGCTGGTCGAGCTGGGCAAGGACGTCGTGATCGTGCTCGACGGCATCACCCGCCTGGCCCGCGCCTACAACCTCTCGGCGCCGGCCTCGGGGCGGATCCTCTCGGGTGGCGTCGACTCCACCGCCCTCTACCCACCGAAGCGGTTCTTCGGCGCGGCCCGCAACATCGAGGAAGGTGGATCGCTGACGATCGTCGCCACCGCGCTGATCGAGACGGGCAGCCGCATGGACGAGGTGATCTTCGAGGAGTTCAAGGGCACCGGCAACATGGAGCTCCGGCTCGACCGCCGGCTGTCGGAGCGGCGGATCTATCCGTCGATCGACGTCGAGCAGTCGAGCACCCGCCACGAGGAGCTGCTGTTCGACCGGATGCAGCTCCAGCAGGTCTGGAAGCTCCGCCGTGTGCTCAACGCCCTCGAGGGCGGCGCCGGGCTCGAGCTGCTGATCGACAAGATCCGCACCACCGCGAGCAACGACGAGTTTCTCGCCGAGATCGCCAAGGCCCCGACCACGGGGTCGTAGCGATCCTTGGCTCGGGTGGGGGCGATCCGGGCGCCCTCGTCCTCGGCGAGCTGCGGGCGAGGACACCCGGATCGCCCTTCCCCATTTCTCACGGAGCTACGACCCCGGCGGTCACCCCGGCGGGAGCGAAATAGAATGGAATTTCTATGAAGACTGGAATCCATCCGGAGTACGTGGAGTGCGCGGTGCACTGCTCGTGCGGGAACACGTTCACGACGCGGGCCACCGTGCCCGAGCTGCGCGTGGAGCTGTGCTCCGAATGCCACCCGTTCTATACCGGCAAGCAGAAGCTGGTCGACACGGGCGGCCGGGTCGAGCGCTTCCAGCGCCGGTACGCGAAGCGCGCACCCGCGAAGAAGAAGGCATAGGTGCGAGCGGCCGTCGCGGCGTGGTGAGGGCATCGGCGTGAGCACGCCGGGCCGCCAGACCCGCTACATGGGCGGGCAGGCCGTGATGGAAGGCGTGATGATGCGCGGGCACGGCAGCTGGGCGGTGGCCGTGCGCATGCCGTCCGGCGAGATCGACGTCGTCACGCACGATGCCCCTCGCTGGGGCGACCGCTACGCGAGGATCCCCCTGGTCCGGGGGGTGGTGGCGCTGGCGGAGTCGATGACGCTCGGCTTCAAGGCGCTCACGTGGTCGACCGAGCGCCAGATGCCCGAGGAGGAGCGGCTCTCCAAGGGGGCGACGGGCTGGGCGCTGGCCATCGCGCTCGTCCTCTTCGCCGTCGTCTTCATCGTGCTGCCCGCGCTCGCGGCCCGGGGCCTCGGCCGGCTCGTGGACCTCAGCGGCGTGTGGCTCCACGTGACCGAGGGGACGCTGCGGCTCGGCATCTTCATCGGCTACATCGTGCTCATCGGTCGCTTGCCCGACATCCGCCGGGTGTTCGAGTACCACGGCGCCGAGCACAAGGCGATCGCCGCCTACGAGAACGACGCCGAGCTCACGCCGGAGTCGGCCCAGCGGTTCACCACGGAGCACGTGCGCTGCGGCACCAACTTCCTGCTGACGGTGATGGTCGTCACGATGCTCGTCTACGCGTTCGTGGGCCGACCGGGGTGGGTCCTGCTCGTCGTCTCGCGGCTGGTGCTCATCCCGCTGATCGCGGGCCTGAGCTACGAGGTGATCCGCTTCGCGGCCGGCCACATGCGATGGCGCTGGGTCCGGGTCCTGATGCGGCCCGGCCTCGCCCTCCAGCGGCTCACGACCCGTCCGCCCGCGCTCGAGCAGCTCGAGGTGGCCATCGTCTCCCTGCGTGCGGTCATGACCGCCGAGCAGCTGGCCGAGGTGGATGCGCGGGCCCGCCGGCCTCGCCCGTCTCCGGCGCCGCGCCCCGCCTTCGGCACTGCGTAGCGCGCCACGTACCGCGACCTGGAGTATCGCGAACCGCGCGAGGAGCGAGGATTTCTGTCACTCTCCGTGTTGACACCCCCGCAATTCGGGCGTACGCTGCTTCCTCCGCTCACCAAGAGCGGTCTGTTGGGTTTGGAATTGGGGTGCGTTGACCCCCGGCTGTAGTGCGGTCACCCGGGCCGGGGCGAGCCAGTGGTGAGACCGACCCATTCCTGCGCGAGGAACCGAGAGCCCCGGGGCGGGGCCTCCAGGCACAGGAGTGTTGATGGCTCACCGCGGTGGCCGTGGTACGGGTCGGTCGGTTCGTTGGCGGCTGGCCGGGTTCGGGACAGCTCTGGTGGGCGCGGTGTTGGCGTTCGCGGGGCTGGTGGCGGTGCCGGGGATGCCGGGGATGGCGCCGGCGGCGGCGGCGCCGGCGGTGGCTGTGAATCGCGACATCAACTCCTATGTCCTGTTCGCCTACGACGACCTGAACTTCGGCGGGCGTGACGCCGGCCCGACACGTGGGTTCATCGACGGCGGCAACGTGGGGGTCAACAACCCCGACACGACCGCGCACGGCTCCCAGCTGAACATGTGCGCCGCTGGTCGGCACCAGGTGGTGATGTCGGACGGTACGCAGGCGGTGGCCGACACCGCGAGCCTGTCGTCGGCCTGCAGCCTCTATGACCTCTACACCAATCGGCTCTCGGGGAATCCGCCGGTGGTGCCGCGGCATGCGGGGCCGATGACGTTCAGCGCGCCGATCGTCGCACCGGCGAATCTGCCGCAGCTGCCGGCGTTCACCTGCGACCCGACGAAACCGGTCACCGTGCCCAGCGACAGCGCCATGAGCCTGGCGCCCGGAGTCTGGGGCGCGGTGCGGGTGACCGACCACGGAACCCTGAACCTGGCGGCCGGGATCTACACGATGTGCGGGCTCAACAACGGCAAGTACGTGCACATCAACACGGTGTCGGGGACGGTCGTGCGGATCGCGGGGTCGTTCAGCTCGAACAACGAGAGCTTCGTGGGGCCGGCGTGTGACGCGCAGTTCCTGGTGCGCTCCGACGGCGTCAGCAGCAACGACAGCTCGGTGTCCTACGGCCGCAACAGCGAGGTGCACGGGTTGTTCTTCGCGCCGAATGGGCGGTTGAACTTGGGGCACAGCTCGGATTTGTTCGGTCATTTCTGGGCCAAGACGATGGGTTCGGATTGGAACGTGAACGTGCATCACTGCAAGGGCTCGCTCACGGTGGAGAAGCAGAGTGTGGGTGGGGTCGGGACGTTCAACTTCTCGTTGGTGGGTCCGGCGCCGGCCACGACGGATCAGGGTCCGCGGGCGGTGAGCACGGTGGGCCATCAGGGCAGCTTCGTGGCGGCGGCGCCGTGGTCGGATCTGACGCCGGGGACCTACACGTTGGCGGAGGCGAGCCCGGGTGCGGGCTGGCAGGTGGGCCCGTTCGCCTGCATGGCGGACGGTCAGGTGGTGGCGTCGGGTCCGTCGCCGTTGAGCGTTCCGGTGGCGGCGGGTCAGGCGGTGGATTGCAAGATCGTCAACACGACCGCGCCGGGTTCGTTGACGGTGGTGAAGACGACCACGGGTGATGTGGGGACGTTCGGGTTCGGGTTGCGGGGTCCGGCGCCGGCGGTGACGGATCAGGGTGCGCGGCAGGTGACGACGCTCACCGATGGGGTGGCGGTGGCGGCGGCGCCGTGGTCGGGGTTGAGCGCGGGGACTTATGTGGTCTCGGAGAACGATCCGGGTGCGGCGTGGGAGCCGGGTCCGTTCGCGTGTTCGGTGGGTGCCCAGGTGGTGGCGTCGGGTGTGTCGCCGTTGGCGGTGCCGGTGGGTGCGGGCCAGTCGGTGGTGTGTCGGATCACGAATGTGTATGCGCCGAAGGGTTCGATCACGGTCGAGAAGACGACGCTGGGGGGGACGGGGACGTTCTCGTTCACGTTGGATGGTGGTGCCGCCCGTCAGGTCTCGACGGTCCAGGCGGGGGTGGCGGTCCAGGCGGCGGCGTGGACGAATCTGGATGACGTCGCGCATGTGGTGGCGGAGTCGGATCCGGGTGCGGGTTGGACGCCGGGGGCTTTTTCGTGTGTGGACGCCCAGTCCAACGCGGTGGTGGCCTCGGGTGTGTCGCCGTTGAGTGTGCCGTTGGGGTTGAACGAGGCGGTGCTGTGTCGGATCACCAACACGGCGGTGGCGCGGACGGGTTCGGTGACGGTGCGCAAGACCTCGGTGGGGGGGATGGGGAGGTTCTCGTTCACCTTGACCGGTCAGGCGGGTCGTCAGGTGGTCACCACCCAGGACAGTGTCGCGGTGGCCGGCGCGCCGTGGACGGGCCTGGCGGGCTCCTACACGCTGGCCGAGACCGATCCGGGTCCGGCGTGGTTTGCGGGTGGCTTCGACTGCACCGACGGCCTGAGCCATGTGAGCGGTCCGGCACCGGTGCTGAGCGTGGCGGGGGCCCAGGACTGGATCTGCGACATCGTCAACGTCGCGACCGGATGTGGGGTCCCGACCGTGGCCGGCACCAAGACCGAGCCCACGGCGACCAACGGGCCCGCCCCCGGCACCGAACCGGTCGCGGCCACCCCACCCGACAACCACCCACTCCACACCGCCTGCTGACGCCAGGTGGTTCGCCGAGGCGGTGGACGCCATGCTCCAATGGGGCATGGCGTCCTGGCTGGGTCGGGTCCATTCCATCCACGTCGGCCCCGAGGGCGGGGCCCCGATGCAGACCGTGGACGCGGTCCGGGCCGTCGAGGGTCGTGGCCTCGAGGGTGACCGGTACTTCGAGGGCCGGGGCGCGTTCTCCGAGCGGCCGGGCTCGGGGCGTCAGGTCACCCTGATCGAGCTCGAGTCGATCCGGGCGCTCGAGGTCGAGGACGGCATCGTGGTCGAGCCGGGCGCGATCCGCCGCAACATCGTCACCGAGGGAGTGCCGCTCAACCATCTCGTGGGCGCCGTGTTCCGGGTGGGTGACGCCGTGCTGCGCGGCACGCGGCTGTGCGAGCCGTGCGGCCATGTGCAGCGGCTGACCGGGATCGACGGCCTGACCCAGCGGCTCCTGCACCGAGCGGGACTGCGGGCCGACATCGTCACCGGCGGCACCATCCGCGCGGGCGATCCGGTCGGGCCGAGCTGACGGGCCGAGCTGACGGGCCGAGCTGACCGGAGAGGTCAGGGAGCCGCGTGCCAGGCCCCGATCGCCGCGTGCAGGCCCTTCGTAGCGAGCTCGACGAACTCGTCGTCGCGCTCGGGGTCGCCGAGCTCGAGCCAGTTGAGGACGGCTTCGACGAGATAGCCGAGGACGGTCTGCGCGGCCCACTCGTGGACCGACGGTGAGACACGGGCGGCGAGCAGCTCCCGTGACGCCCACACCGCCTGGCCACGCAACGCCGACGCGTACTCGGCGAATTGGGGCTCGCGCGCCGCGTGCCGCCACAGGAGCTGGAACCCGGCCGGATCGTCGCGGGCGATGGTGAGCAGCGTGCGCGTCCCGAGCCCGCCCTTGGGCCCGCGGGCGTAGCCGGTGAGGAACTCCTCGCACACGCGATCGAAGACCCGCTGGAGAACGGCGCGGTAGAGCTCCTCCTTCGAGTCGAAGTGGCGGTAGACGATCAGCTTCGTGATCCCCGACGCGGCGGCGATGTCCTCCATCGACGTGGCCGCGTAGCCCGCGCGGGCGAAGGCCCGAGCGGCGCCACGCAGGATCACCTCCTGCCGCTGGGCCCGGGGGAGCGGGCGGTTGGGTGCGAGCGCGGAGGGGCTTGCCATAGGTATACTCATAAGTATACACTTTCGGGTGTACTGGTACAACGGCTCGCGCCGATCCGGGCCACCGGTGCAAGACGACCGGTGCACGACCACCGGTTGACGGGGCCGATCGGCTCGTGTCCGTGCCGGGTGATCGGGCGTCTCGCGTGGGAGAAGATGGAGCCGCGATGAGCAATCTCCAGACGACTTACACCGAGGCCGAGCTGCTCGCGACCGACCCGATCGTCGAGCCGCTCGTCGTCGACGGCGTGCGTTGCCACGGTGGCCTCGACGCCGACGGTCGCTACCACTCGCCGCGCACTCGCTTCCGCACCCCGGCCATCGCGGCCTGGCAGCGCCACCACCTCGAGCAGCTCGGCACGGAGCTGCTCGACATCCCGCTCGAGACATGGCCCGAGAGCTATCCCAACGTCGCGCAGGCCAAGTTCCTGATCCGAGCCGGCGTTCCCGGCCCCGTCGTCACCACGCTCACTCGAATCGGCACCGTCGAGGGCTTCGGCGCCATGATCCGCTACGCGAACGTCCCCGACCGCCAACGCTTCTTCGACGAGCCCATCGACGGCACCGCGCTCGCGCATCTCGATCGCGGGCTGTTCGAGGCGCACGCGCGTGACGAAGCGGGCTGGGAGGAGGAGGCCGGCCACAAGCAGATGTGGTTCGCGGCCCGCGACGTCGCGTTCGAGCGGCCGGCCACCGAGGACGAGACGGCCCTGATGCTCGAGCGCATCGGCATCGGCAGCGGTGGTGGCGTTCCCGACCCCGAGCGGGTACGCGCGCAGATGCTGGAGGCGCGGCTCTTCGATGACATCGATTTCGGCCTCGAGATGCTGGCCCAGCGGATGATCAACATCCTGCTCATCGAGATCTCCGCGTTCCACATCTTCGCCTGGGCCGAGGAGCTCCTCTCCGACTCCGAGCTGATCGCCGGCGACGGCGAGGCGGCCGCGCTGGTCTCCTGCATCCGTCAGGACGAGACGCCACACGTCGAGTATCTCAAGACCGCCCTCACCGAGATGCGCGACCGCACCTTCATCGGCGAGTCGGGCCGGCGCCACGCGGGCGCCGAGGTGGTCGGGCGGCTGTGGGAACGCGGGCTGGCCGAGTCGCTCGGGCTGCGGCGGGAGCAGAACATTCGAGCCACGGTGCGCGAGGTGGAGTTCGCGCTCGCGGGCCACCCGAGGCGCGCCGATGTCCTGGAGGAGTTCCACGTGCTCGGCAGCATCCGCCCGAACGCCGACGGCGCCTTCGGGCCGGTGGCGTCGTACTGAGGAGCGGGGGATGAAGTTCGGGGTCTTCTACGAGCACCAGCTGCCGCGGCCGTGGGAGGAAGACTCGGAGTTCACGCTGCTCCAGCACGCGCTCGAGCAGTGCGAGCTCGCCGATCGGCTCGGCATCGACTACGTCTGGGAGGTCGAG
>Ga0209515_10001497_pt1 | contig 38858 bp, 35 predicted proteins | sample Subgroupgradi54m_FD_187454 | JGI IMG/M metagenome (GOLD analysis project Ga0209515, IMG submission 187454) | Subsurface groundwater microbial communities from S. Glens Falls, New York, USA - GMW60B uncontaminated upgradient, 5.4 m (SPAdes)... ... | reverse complement strand
ATAAACGCGTCGGCGTCCAAAAAGTTGTTGTTGCCGCCGCCGTAATAGTAATCCCTCGTTCTCTTTCCTGTTCCATCCAATCCATAACGGCTGCCCCCTCGTGGACTTCACCGATTTTGTGGGAAATACCGGTGTAAAACAAAATACGCTCACTGACGGTCGTCTTCCCTGCGTCTATGTGAGCGATGATGCCTATATTACGCACCTTTTCAATTGAATAATGTTTTTTTTCTACCATGAAAAATGAGCGAATGCCCTATTGGCTTCTGCCATTCTATGGGTATCAAATTTTTTCTTTATCGCTGCGCCTTCATTTTTCGCCGCGAGTATTAATTCTTCGGCTAATTTTATTGCCATTGGCTGGCCTTTTTTAGATTTAGCCGCGCTAATAATCCAGCGGAAAGTTAGCTGAATTTTTCTTTCGGCTCTTACCGGCTGAGGCACCTGGTAGTTGGCGCCGCCGACTCGGCGGGATTTAACTTCAAGGGCGGGAGAAATGTTTTTAATGGCTTTACTGAAAATCTCAAGCGGATCACTCTTGGTTTTTTCTTTGATTATATCAAAAGACCGGTAGACCACTTTCTGGGCCACGGATTTTTTCCCTTCCCGCATAATATAATTTACGAATTTGCCCACCATCGGGTTATCGTAGCGCGGATCGGGACTTACGCTTTTTTGAATTGTATTTTTTCTTCGCATAATTTTGATGTCTAGCGACTAGTGGCTAATGGCTATTTTGGTTTCTTCACTCCATATTTACTTCTCTCCTGCTTTCTTCCCTCAACGCCGGCAAAATCCAATATGCCGCGAACGATGTGATAGCGGACACCAGGAAGATCTTTAACCCGGCCGCCGCGGATAACCACCACCGAATGCTCGGCAAGATTGTGGCCTTCGCCTCCGATATAAGCCGTTACTTCTTTGCCGTTGGTAAGGCGGACTCTCGCCACTTTTCGCAAAGCCGAGTTTGGTTTTTTTGGCGTTGTGGTAAAAACCTTAACGCAAACGCCTCTCTTGAATGGGGAAGCGGAAAAAACCGGCCGGTTTTTTATGGAATTAAAATAATACTGTAAGGCCGGCGAACTGGTCTTTTTTATTTTCCGCTTTCGCGGTTTTTTTATTAACTGATGAATCGTGGGCATGTTCCTTAATTTAACCGCATTTGAACATTTTGTCAATAAACTTAAATATTATATCTTCGCTTCGCTCGATATAATTGGTTCATTCCTTTAAAGTAAAATAAACTTTTACTTTTCCCTCATTGCCAATTATAATCATTTTATGTATAAACCTGTAATTTTAGTAATTTTAGACGGATATGGCCGCGGACCGGAAAATGCCGCCAATGCTATTTTCAAAGCGAAAAAACCTAATTTTGATTTTATCGAAAAAAATTTTTCTATGACTAATCTTCAGGCGTCCGGCATCGCCGTCGGCCAGCCGTGGGGCGAAGAAGGCAATTCTGAAGTCGGCCACTTAAATCTCGGTGCCGGCCGCATTGTTTACCAATATCTACCTCGAATTACTTTCGCCATCCGCGACGGTTCATTTTTTAAAAATCCGGCGCTCCTTGGCGCGGCCGAACACATCAGAAAAAACAATTCGGCTTTTCATATTATAGGCCTTATCGGCAGCGGCAATGTCCACAGCTATATTGACCATCTTCACGCTTTTTTAGAATTTGCCAAGAAAGAAAAATTTCAAAAAGTTTTTATTCATGCTTTTACCGATGGCCGCGACTCTCCGCCCAAAGAAGCGCTGGATTTTTATCAAAAATTAGAAAATAAGATGACGCAGGAATACCCTTTCGTAAAAATCGTCAGTTTAATCGGGCGGAATTACGCGATGGACAGAGATAATAATTGGGACAAAACCGAAAAAACTTATCGTCTTTTAACCGAAAATAAAGGAGAGTTTTTTGAAGACATAAAAAGCGCTATTAGGGCTAATTACGATAAAAACATTACCGATGAATTCATCGAGCCGGCAGTTATCACCCACCATTCTGCGAAGGGCGAGGGATCAATCAAAGACGGTGATGCGGTGGCCTTTTTAGATTTTAGAGAAGACAGCGCGCGCCAGCTTACCAACGCTTTTGCTCTCGAAAATTTCGACAAATTCCAAAGAAAAAAAATCGAAAATCTTTATTTTGCCGCGATGACCCGCTACGATGAGAATATCCCGGTTCACGTGCTCTTTGAGCCGCTCGAAATCAAAAATCCGCTCGCTAAAATAATATCGGAAACCGGCAGAGCCCAACTTCATATCGCCGAAACGGAAAAATACGCCCATGTCACTTATTTTTTCAACGGCGGAATAGAGAACCCTTTTCCAAAGGAAGAAAGAATAATTATTCCGACAATTCGCGACCATGGCTTTGAGACAAATCCGGCGATGCGCGCTAAAGAGATTACCGAAAAAATTATTGAAGCGATAAATTCAAAAAAATACGCGCTTATAGTAGCTAATTATGCCAATGCCGACATGGTCGGCCACAGCGGCAATTTTAACGCGGCAGTTTCCGCCATTGAGGTTTTAGATAAAGAAATCGGCCGATTGACAGATGAAGTTATTAAAGCCAATGCCGCCCTTATTATCACTTCCGACCACGGCAATGCCGATGAAATGACCGATCTTTTAACGGGCGAGCCGCATACGGAACATACTTCTAATCCGGTGCCATTTTATCTTATTGCCGATGATTTTAAGCGGGAAAAAACGCCGGAAGAAATTGAAATAAGCAAAATTGAAATTGACGGCGTATTAGCCGACGTGACGCCAACGATTTTGGAACTGATGGGCATCCCCCAGCCGGCGGAAATGACCGGAAAAAGTTTGTTGGCAATTATTGTTAGAAAGTGATTTTTGTGTTATTTTATAGACCTATTTTAATGCGCCCGTAGCTCAATTGGACAGAGCGTGTGGCTTCGGACCACAAGGTTCCGGGTTCGAGTCCTGGCGGGCGCGCACCCTCCATAGCTTAGTGGTAAAGCAGTTGCCTCTTAAGCAATTGACCTAGGTTCGATTCCTAGTGGGGGGACACTTTAGAAAATTGCAAAATCTTTACATAAAAAAATATATGTGATAAAAAGAATTAATTTTATTTTTGATCTTTTACAAACGAAAGGAGTAGGCAATGCTGGATGATACGGACGGCATCTTTTGTGATAATAATGGTTATCCCGACGATAAGGATATTTATCAACTACCGTTAGCTCAAGATTTTGATAGAGGTATGGTTCCGATGGTGTGCGATCAAAGAGAAAAAGGGTGCACTTACGAGCTTCCTCATTATCATTGCCAAATTTGCCACAAGCAAGTTAATAGCGATGAACTCCGCCGCGATTATCATCATTGTTGCTCGGTAGAATGCGTTGGAATTTGGAATCAGAAAAATTATTCTATCGTTTCTTAGTATTTCTGAAAATCCCGAATTGCTTTCGGGATTTTAATTTTATATTATTAAACTACTGGAGGGTTGGCAGAGCGGTCTAATGCGCCAGTTTCGTCCCGAATAAGGCGGTGGGATGGCTGAGTCCGGTTTAAGGTACCGCACTCGAAATGCGGCATGCTCGAAAGAGCATCGTGAGTTCAAATCTCACTCCCACCGCTTTGCACGGGATTGCGATTTGTTACCAAAATTTTAATAAATCTAAAAAATTAAAATTTTGGACAAATTGGGAAAAAACTGGTTGGGGAGCAATCCCCTCACAGGTTCAAATCCTGTACCCTCCGCAGTGCTGAGCACCGGTTCGAGAGACCGATACACATATATTGTTTAGTATTGTCTTAAATTTCATGGAAGATATAATATTTAATTTTTATCAGAGACTCGGTGATTATTTCACCGGTAGTCACAGGAAGAGGCCTCTCTATATTGGATTATTGATACTTTTTCTAATTCTAGGATACTTGTCATACCGTTTAAAAATCATTGTGAATACAGAAACTCTATACTGGGTTTTTAGTAGTCTTGTACAAGCATTGCTTGCTTTAGTAGCCTTAATGGGCGTTGTTTCTGTTTTTAAACTTCAGAATTTACACGGTGACGAAGGAAGAATTCTTGATGAATCAAATGACCCTATGCGTGCATACTTCACATTATTAAACAATAGATATTCAACAATCGAAACTTTAAAATTGGCAATTGATACATATGTATCTAATCACGAATTGAAAAATAATCTTATTGCTGCTATACAGCAAAGAGTAGATAACTTACTATTATCGAGGAAATTGGTAGTTAATTACGCAGTTAAATACGCAGTATATACGTTTGCAGTAGCTACGGTAGCATTATTGTTCTTAATTTTTTCTCCACAGATCTCAGCTTTTTATCTTGGCATTATTTCTCTTTACTTAATGTTTATTTTAGTTAGCTATTCTTTATTTCTTGCAACTAAAGGTTTTGCTTATTCAATTAGAGATTAAAATTCCAAATATTATGTTAGTAAATAAGTCAGGATTTAGAATATTTAATGAGTATGATTTAGGCGCCACTTTAGATGCGCAACTTTCTCGTACTAAAAAGGATGTCGAGATAGATATAAAATCCTCACGCCCAGAAGATGATACAGAGTATATTACTAGACAGTTAGAGAAATATAAAATTCAGCCGTTAATATTTAACCAGGGTAATTTAACAGTCACTACAAGCGAAAAAATGATTCGAGCAGAATATTTTGGCTCTGGTTTTTTTGTTGATCCTGGGAAAAGTTATCCCAAAGAAGTCTTTTCATTTCATTTACCCTTTAGTGGGGATGAAAATTTGTTGCATTGCGTACCCTCTACTCGAATTATGTGGACGGAAGAGGTCTCTTTAGAAAACAAGGAAATAGTTTTTGATGTAATTAATTTCAATAATGATGCGGAGAAAATTAAGGCGGAAAAAGAAAAAGTACTTAATTACTTAGTCGAGCAAACTGGACATATAAATAAACAGGTTAGTCACTATAATACAAGCTTAGAACAAATTATTCGGGATGCTATCGGATACACTATAGAGAAAATAACACAGCAATCGGACTTACTTAGTAAAATAGGAGTCCCTCTTAAAAATACAAATGAAGTTATATTGACCCACGAACCCACAGAAAAAGCTCCGGCTTCGCGCATTGTCGCTAAAAAAACTAAGAAGTTTGATGTTTTTATTTGCCATGCAAGCGAGGACAAGCCATTTGTAAAAAAATTAGCTGAAGCACTTAGAAAGGTGGGAATTGAGGTATGGTACGACGATTTTCAACTAGGTTGGGGTGATGATTTGCGGCCGACGATAGATAATGGTTTAAAGAACTCCCACTATGGGTTGGTTATTTTTTCTAAATCTTTTTTGGCTAAAAAGAAATGGACAGAATATGAGTTGAATGGTTTATTTGCAAAAGAAAACCAAGATAGGAAAGTTATTCTTCCCATCTGGCACGATATTACGCGGGATGATATTGCTCAATATAGTCCATCACTTGCAAACCGTTTAGCTAAAAGTTCGTCCTCAATCAAGGAGATTATTTCGGAATTAAAGAAATTATTAAAAAAATAAGTATATGTCTCAAACAATTCTACCGGAAAATTATCCTTCCGGGTGTGATGAGAAAAAGATAGAAGAAATTATTCATAAGCTTGAGAGTGAAGCAAAAAGAACTAATTTACTAGATAATTCGATTGCTCACGCGGAAACTGTAAAGTACAGTTCTTTGATTCAACTTGGACAAATGGAACTTACAGGTAGGTTCACAAAAAAATATTCCTTGCTTGCGCTTGGTGTCGCGGTTCTCTCTCTTATTATATCTGGAATGGCTCTTTATTATGCAAAAATTCAAGCGGCTCCAGTTTTGGAGCAATCTGTGAGAAATGAACGACGAGCATGGGATTATTGTAAAACCTCACCGGATTCTACTTGGCCTACTACAGACGGTGATAAAATTGGATGTTCCGAAGTTTTGAAAATGCTTAAGGGAAAATATAAATAACTAGTTTTTACTAGATGTTTAGAACGCATCATAAAAAATCACCAAATTTGGTGATTTTTTGATTTAAAAATATTTGAATTCGTAAGCAACCTATTTTATTTCCACAATTTTCATCACCTCGTCACCGTAATGATTAATGACTTTAACAGCAATTTTACCAGTTTTGGGTTTGGGGAATGGACGAGAGATGGTGGAATATAATTCTTCCCAAACATTTTCATCAATATCGGCTTTTAGTACTTTTTTGAGTTTTTCATATGGCTTGTCGGCGCCGAGAAAATAGGCATGGGTAATGAAAAATGCTTCACCGTTGTAATTTGTATCAATAAACCAGGCGGCGATTTCATGTTCCGTATCGCCAGAACCGCTGGAGCGGATCTCGCTTTTTACGGGGTCGTAAACATCTACTCCAGCAATTTCTACTATAATTCCGTCTTTTGTTTTTTTAACCTTCACATCCGGTTCACCAAACGCAAGAAAGAGATTGCCAGAACCGGTCTTCTTCAAAAGATTTCCCATTGATAAATCTGGGTTTATTTTTACTTTCATTACCTGTAAACCATTAACTTGCGATGGCTCAGAAAATGCAGAAGCATCAAAAGAAGTTGCCGCCACAATAAGTAAATCAGCAAATTTTTTGCCAACTGCCGCGGCATTACGTATAAAATCGTCATCAACGCTGCCAAATTCCGGTCCTATAGCGACCGCGGCCTTTTTAAATGTATGATCTGTTTTATATTCGCCAACGGCCTGAATTTCTGGGCCGCTTGGTAAAATATCTAAATTAACAAACTCTACACGTGCACCTTTTTTACCGGTTTGAATGCCCGCCTTAAGAAGATTATCTACAACGGTTTCCGCAAATCGCTCTGAAGAAATCATTTCTTGTGAATCGGAAACCCTATGTGGAGAAAGCGATTCAACTGTAAAGGGGCCAGTTACGCGGACAATATCTTTACTTTCAAACGGCTGATCATACAAAACTTCCTGCTCTGGTGGTTCGTCGTTAGCAAGAGATTTTAGCGTCACATGTGGCACGGTTTTGTATTCAAAGCCGGCACTGATATTTTTATCTTTTAATTTATAATAAGGATATTTTGCTGTCATTAGTCGTGTACGCGCTAAAGCCAAAGCGACGCGAGAGGTATCAATAGTAATCCACCGCCTGCCCCATTGCTCGGCAACAAAAGCAGTTGTTCCAGAACCGCAAGTCGGATCAAGAATTATATCTCCTGGGTCAGTGGTCATTAGTAAACAGCGCTGAATAACAAAATTTGACGTTTCAACTACATAACTTCGTTGCATAGGCCCACTTGTATCTACCCAAAAATTTGTTAATTTTTGGAATGGAAAATCTTTATTGAATAGTTTATATGAAAGACTATCTCCTTCTGCCATTACCCTGTCCATTTTTATTAATTTTTCTAACTTATCTTTACCAACAATCCAACTAAACCTCCTCTTAAAGCCATATTCTTTACCTTTAAAGTTAACGGAATAATCATTTTCGCTTGAATACCCTGGAGCTCGCAAAGAAACTAATCTATACCATTCTTTATTTTCATAAACCCAGCGTGATTTATTGTCCGGAATATAATCTATAAAAAGCTTTCTATATTTAACTTCATCTTTATTCTTTGCATACCAAATAATATAGTCATTCATTGAATCTAAATACTTAGCGCCAAGTGGCATAGTTTTTTTGCGAAAAGGTATCTCCGCTATGAAATTACCATTAAATACTTCATCCATAACGGCTCTCACTAGATGAACGTTTTCATCATTTATCTGCACAAAACACGAACCACTCTCAGTTAGGAGTTCTCTAGCGGTTAGCAAGCGGTCGCGTAAATACGAAAGATATGAGTGAATGCCAAGTTCCCAAGTATCACGAAACGCTTTGACCTGTTCCGGCTGGCGGATAAAATCTTCTAATTTGTTATCCTTAACATCGCGCTTTCTAGTAGACACCTGCCAATTTGAACCAAACTTAATTCCATAAGGTGGGTCAATATAAATTGTCTGAATTTTGCCGCGCATACCTTCTTTTTCAAGCAAACTATTCATCACAATCAATGAATCGCCTAAAATCATCCGGTTTTGCCAATTATCTTCATGCTTATAAAACTCCACCGCTTTGCCGAATTGTTGCGCTGCCGTTTCACCAAAAAGCATCATTTGCTGATTATCTTCCGCTCCTAATTTTAGACGAGCGATTATCGCTTCTGGCGCAATTTTTTCCTGCACGTAAATCGGTACAGTTGGTACCGCAAACCCCGCACCCTGTTCTTTTTTGCCTGCCCAAATAAGTTGAGGATCAAGCGAAGGATCATAGTCATATTTCTTTTTAACAGGCTGTTTTTGGCGCGCAGTTAATTTAACGGATTCTTCTTGGGTTGGAATGCGCACGCGTTTGCTGTCATGCTTATATGAAGAGACTGGCGCGGCGGTGGTAGGTTGTAATATCTTTTTTCTTCTCATTATTTTTCTTTAGTAAATAAATTATCCGGCGTTAAATTATCAAAACCCTGTTTCACGCCAGCATGGATAAGATTTTGTGTTTCGTGAATGTCTTGCACTTCCAAAATCGCCCATTTCCCATATTTACCAAAATTATTGACCGCCGGAATCCAAAAATCACGCACGGTTTTGATTTTCATTACTTTTTTATCATCTTTTTTGCCGGTCACCTCAATTATTAAATTGAGTTTTGTCTTGTCCGGCAATTCAATTATAACAATAAAGTCTGGAACATATTGATGAGATGCGCCCTGGTGTTCGTAGGGAATATAAAATCCGAGATTTTGGTTTTTAACATACGACAACACTTCTGGCATTTGTTCAAGTTTTTTGGCCGCACCCTGTTCCCATTCCTCAGTATCGGCGACCATATAATTAACATGGCTTTTTACTGTTTCTCTGACATTTTTAGTGGTGAGAAAATCAACGTATCGAGTAGAACCAAGTGTATCATAGGGTGCAAGAATCGGCAGAATTTTTTTATCTTTTTGATGTTCCAGATTTTCAACGATTATCGCTTGCTGTATTTTAGTTAAGGCACCAGAAAAATAATCACCCACCGAAAGATACCCAATTACCATTCGATCTTTTAATACAACGTAATTTTTAACATATTCTTCGGCAATTTTTCTAAGTTGAGGAGCAAGCCAATATTTCTCATTTCCTTCCGCATCAGTGTAATAACGTTTAAGGAGCGCCTTGGTAAGCCGCATGATTACCTCACCATCGCGACGTTCTTTGATTTTTTCCAACGTTTCTGTTTCTTCTTCGCCAATAAAACCGCCGAGCTTAACTTCAGTAGGCTCATTTTCAATAATTATTTTTGATTCTTCAGTAAATTTTGCCGATAGTTTTGTCTCGTCTATTTCGTAACGATAACCTTCCACGCGCGGAAAAGTAATTTCATATTGTTCTTCGCGATCCGGCAAGGCACGTACCCTATGAATTACTCTCGGAGGTTGAGGTGGAGTAACACCAGACACTCTTAAAAAGTTAAATGGTACGCCGTATACTTCTGCATATTCTTCGCTCATTAAGCCAGATTCATTGGTGTTGTAATCAACGCGGCGTAAGGCACGACCAACGACCTGTTCACATAGAAGTTGTGTAGAAAAAGCGCGCACCCCAAGAATATGAGTAACGGTGTTTACATCCCATCCTTCAGTAAGCATAGAAACGGATATAACGCATTTGATATTTTCACCAAGTTTTCCGGGTTTGCCGACAGTATTCATTACCTCACGTAATAATTCTTCATCTGTTGGTTCGTCACGGCCAGGAAAACGACGTTTATAATCTTTATGAAAATCTTCTATCTCTTTGATAAAAACTTTTTTAAATTCGTCATTGATTTTTTCCCCACTTTCCAATGCCGCGCTATCAATAAGAAGCGTATTAGGACGGTCGTAAAAATGAACACCGTCTTCGTTGCGGAAGATTTCTAGATTACCTTTTTCAATTTTAATCTTCCCGCTTGGCGTTTCGTGTTCATATCCCGCTATCCAACGATAAACCAATTCAGAAACAGATGTATTATTACAAACAATTATCATAACCGGTGGCATGACGTCAGGATTTTCTTTTTTATTGGTTAAATATGGCTGGTAATATTTCTTTTCATAATTTCCATAAAGAGATTCCACGGCCTCTTGGAGTTTTGTCGGCAAAATATTCACAGATAAATAATCTTTCCCACCGGTTTTTAGTCCTTTCTTGGGCAAATCATCGCGAACATATAACCAAAGATTGCGGAATTCTGGCACCTCATCGATTGAAATGGTGTCGGATTCAGTTGGAATTCGGGGTATTTTAACAACTCCGCACTCTAACGCATCCAAAAGAGAAAAATCGTAAACAACCCAAGGAAACATTGTGCCCTCTTGATAACCTGAACCGCTTAAAAAATACGGGGTTGCGGAAAGATCAATAACTGCATTTACATCAATCTTTTTGGTTAAAGCCTCTAAGCCATTAATCCACACTCTCGCCGCTTTATTATTTTCATCTGCTTCTTGCCTCTCTTCTCCGCTAAGTCTTTGTTCGTTTGGTTTTTCTCGATAACAGTGGTGGGCTTCGTCGTTAATTACTAACACGCGCGGCTTGTTCAATATGCTTTTGAAGGCCCGGTTTATCATGGCATTCGGAGTTTCTTTAGTCGCCTCATCTTTTAAAATACCAGCGGCTTTCATAACTGCACCCACCTGAAAACGAGGATTTTGTCTTAACTCGAGTTGATGAAAGTTAGTTATAAAAACAGTCGCTTGTTGTAATAATTCAAAATCCTGATAAGAAACTATATTACGCTCCCTATAATAATTTTTAGAATCATTAGGCCGCAAAACATTCAGACGGTCACGAATAGTAATGCCGGGTGTAATAATCGCAAAAGCATCAGTAAAACGAGTATCTTGCGGATAATGAATTTTATTCAGTGTGTTATAGGCAATAATCATTGCCATAACCACCGTCTTTCCAGAACCAGTGGCCATCTTAAACGCCAAACGATAAAGACCGGGGTTTGCTCCCGCATTAGACTTTTTAAGTTCGTTTATTATCCAGTTATCGCCAGATTTTTCTGCGACTTCGTTTATATAAATTAATGTTTCGAGTGCTTCAATTTGGCAAAAGAAAAGTTTGTTTTCTCTGGTATCATCGCGCCAGTAAGAAAGCAGGTCATGCGATGTTTTGGTAATCCCAGGATAGCTGTTTTCTCGCCATTGTTTTATTTTGGCACGAACTTTATTTATGAATTCATTCTCTTTTTGCAATTCGCTACCGAAAGCGCCATCAGAAACGTTCAATTCAAGTTGTTTTTGTTTAGTCTTTGCTCGCGGGGCGGGAATATAAAAACTACTTGGCCGCCGACTTTCTATGATTTCGTCGGTTAAACCACGCTCATCAGCTTTAAAATGGCGATTTGGTTCTATGTATGGAGAATTGAGAATTGGAGACTTCATCCAGTGATTATGTCCCAAATTCAATGATTTTTCAATCCTAATCAGACAAAATTCCCATGTGGATAGCTTAGGATTTAAACTTCCCTGCATTATAATTTCTCCAGCATTACCACCTTATTCTTCATAATAAACTTGCTTTTAATACAGCTCATAAATTCGCGCTTTTCAATCGCCGTTCCTTCGCGCAGAAGATACTTCGCATAGTCTTTAAGATCTATCTGTTTGGCGTTTGCTTTAGCCACCTTCTTAATCCCAAAGAAGCTCTTCTGAAATTTATTGAGCCGCGCCACTTCCTCTTCAAATTTCTGCTTCATGTGGATTTCGTTCAAGTCAATCCGGTCCATAAACTTCACTAACTGTTCAATGAGTTCTTCCTCGCGAAGATAGCCACATTTGCAATTGATATCCCTTGCCCTGGTGCAGGCGTAATAGATGTATCTAATGGTAGAGCCGTCCTTGCGCTTCTTGAACTTTTCACATGCCGTTACTCCCGATCTGCAGAGGCCGCAGGACATAAGTTTCGTGAATGCAAATTCTTTAATTTCCGATCTTACTATCTGATCGCGATTCAACTGCTCCTGTACTTTATCAAATAATTCCTTTGTAATTATCGATTCATGTTTTCCGGTATACCAGTTACCGCTTTTTTCCGGATATTCAAAGACACCGTAATAAAACGGATTTTGTATGGTCAAAAAGATGCTGCTTAAAGAAACATGATGATTGCTTTTCGTTCTGAAATTAAGTTCGAACTTAAGCCAATGATATACCTTTCTACCCGACCAATGTTCATTGGCCACTTTCTCAAACATTTGCTTTACAACCGACGCTCGCTCGGGATCAGTAATCACCTGGCATTTTTTATCTATAAGTTTCTGATTTAAATATCCGAGCGGCGCCGCGTTGGGCCACAGCCCCATCTCGCATCTCATTCGCAATCCTCTTTTTACATTCACTCCTCTGTTGTCATTCTCTAGTTTTGCTTGACTCCCTAAGATCATGAGAAGGAATTTTTCATTTGGAGAATCGGTAAACCGCTGGCCATAAGTTCGTATTTCAATAAGGATCTTTTGATCCATCAAATCGACGAGTGCTCCGAGATCGCCGGCATTTCTTGCTAGCCTGTCCGGCGCCCAGGTAAGGATGCCATTGAATTTCCCCAATTTAATGTCGCTTATAATTTCATTGAAGACGGCCCGCTGTCCGGTTGCTTTAGCTGAATGGCTTTCTCGTCTTATTTCTGCAATCTCAAGTCCCTCGCGTTCCGCGATCTGCAACATTTCCTTCACCTGCGAATCAATGGAAAGAATCTGGCGTTCTTCGCTCTCGGTCGACTTACGGGCATAGAGGCAATACCGTATCTTAACGACCTCCGGTTGGCCCGTATTTTGCCCCGAAAGGGCACCAAACCCCTTGTTTTGTATAGTATCCATACAACACAAGGGATGACGCAAAGCCTCAGGTAAGTCCAGACCCCAAAAACGGCCTTAAATAGCCTAAAATCCTGCTATCTTCCGGTCCATCGCCGGTGCATTCGGTTAAACCTGGATCGCTCATATTCTTGCTCTGCTATCATTGCCATATCTGCCTCGTGCTCATTTTTGGGTCCTTGATTCTGGTCAATATAAGGACTTATAGGGAAAGTATAACCGGAGCTTTCATCTCCCATTACGTAAAGCAGTGCGATAACCAAAGCATCAACTAAGTCATCGTGCCGTTCTTTGCTAAAGCCAAGAAGCTGTCCGATAAGAAGCTTGGCTCCTTCCTTTGGTGGAAAAAGAACTCTTCCTTGTTGGATAAGCTGACTGACTATTGAAAGCCTCTGCCGCTTATCTTGACCATTTGGTTTCATCCCTTCCGCCGGGAAATTTTGATTCTTCAAGTGATCGATCAGGGCTTTCTGGTATCCGACCTCTTCAATCAGCAGCTTGGTTGGATAGCCTCCGCCAAGAGCTTTAGAAACAGATTTGGCTATTTCTACCGTGGCTGGAAAATCCAGGCGCTCATTAACAGGATTCGGTAAAACATAGATTTTCAGATCTTCTCGGTGGCCATAGACCCTTACCGATACCATGGCGGTGTAGTCAGCGCTTTCTTTTTCGGAAATAGCAAGATCAACCCCGGTTATGGCATACCGAAAATCACGGCTGTTGTCCGGCGGCAGATTTTCATAATAATGAATCCATTCGGGACGGATTACCTGGTCTTCGCTGGTAATAATCCGAAGAAGGTATTCACGTTGGAAGGCGGATTCGCTACCGGTGTTTTTTCTTAAAGCTTCGATAGCTTCTTGATCGGGATATTTTCCAGGCCAAGCTATTATCTCATTGGCATCGACAAGCGGGTATTCGCGATAGATGCCGTTTAAGATTCCGGCCCCAATACCATTCTTTAACCTTTTCATAACCGAGTCTTCATGAAGCAAATTTCCTATTACTATAATTTTGGTGTTTTTGTCGCCAGCCGGGATGATTTCGCCAGTCAGCCATTGCCAGGTTTTATCCCGGCCTTCAAGAGTCTTTACCGATGGGATATCTTCGGCATCGTCAACAATAATAAGGTCCGGGCGATGTTCGCCGTGTCGCAAGCCTCGAATGCTCTGCTCGCTTGAAGCCGCGATAATACGAGCTCCGTATTTTGGCAAAACAATTGAGTACTGCCCCCACTCTTCACCTTGAAGTTCAAATGGACCAAGGTCGCCGCGAAGAAGCTCATTGCTTTCGAATTCACGCTTAAGATTGGCAAAATGAATTTTAGCCTGACTCTGAGTTTTGGTGAGAATAAGAACAAGTTTCTTTTGCGACACTCCGATTATCGACCAGATGGGATACGAAAGAGTCATGATTGTTGATTTTCCGGACCCGCGGAAGGCAGTGATCACCGCCAGTTTAATTGTTGGGTCTTCCGTGATACTGAACATTTCTTTTTGAAAATCGGCGGTTGGATAAGCTACAAAGTGGGAAAGGAATATGTTGTGAAACCAGAGATGGCTGCGACGGGCTAGTTCAGCTCTGGTTTCCTGTACTTGATAAATTTTCGTCTCCATAATTTTTATTATTTATTTTATTAATTTTACTTTCATCTTCGACTAAAGATGCTAATTTAATTGCCCGCTCAATTTCCGCTTCTTGTTCCGGCGTCAGTTTTTCCGGCGTTGCCGTAATGCGGGCATTGATGTCAACTTTTGTCCGATAAGACGGATGATGAGCCCTGAGCCAAAAGCTTATAGCTGGCCAGTTTTTATCTTTGATGAGGGTGATGAGTTGGCTCTCACTCATATCGGTAATAAAGCTCACGCCTTCGGTGACGGCTTCTTCAATCACTTTTTTGAATTCGCTATCTTCATTTCTTAGCCGATAGAATGTAGCCCGGCTGACTCCGGCTTTCTCGCAAGCCACTTGAACGATTGGAATCCGGCGCAATTGTTCAAGAACAATCTGTTTTTCTTTTTCTTGGCGGAGCTTAACCAAATTATCTTTGTTTTCAGTCATAAATTTTTTCGGCTTTAAGATTAGTTAATTTTTCCCAGCGCCGGCGGATAATTTCTGAATACACCGGCGATTTCTCCATCAAATAGCATTTGCGTTTCATTTTTTCGGCGGCGATCAACGTACTGCCGGAACCACCAAAGGGCTCGATTATAAGATCATCCCGTTTTGTCAGAACTTTGATGTACGGAATTAAAATTTCTACCGGTTTTGTTCCAAAGATAATGCCCTGGCCGGATGATTTTTCATCGGCCGCTACAAATTCTATATAATCCGTTGGACATATTTTCTTTCCCTTTTCGTAGCCTTCCCAGTGGGGCTTGCCAGATGTGGCAAAAAGCGCATTCTCATATTCTTGCTGAAACAGCTCTTCTTCCGGTTCAAGATTTAGCGCGACATCACCTTCGGTTCCAACAAGCGCTATGTCGTTTTTGTTGAAAAATTTATACTTAGCGGCAAAGCCCTGAACGCGATTAGGCAGGTGCCAGACAATCGTATTTCGGTACTTCCAATATTTTTCAAGCTCGTTCCATATAATTCGCAGATTCTTTGGATTCTCAAACACCATGATTGAGAAATCCGGTTTTTGCACTTTGGCAATGTTTTCCATCCAAAGCTCAGTAAAATTTTCCGGCAACGACTCAGTTTCAAGATAGCGGCGATCGCGCTTAAGACCAAAACCTTCCGTTGCTTTACCGTGCCGCTTCTTACCCATTAGGTATGATAATAAGTAAGGTGGATCCGTCAGGCAGAATGAGGCTTTCTCGTTATTCATTAACTTCAGAACATCGGCTTCAATCGTAGAATCTCCACACATAAGACGATGATTGCCGAGTTGCCAGATGTCACCTTTTTCAATTTCAATTTTTTCGATTTCAAGTTTTTTTAATTCTTTCGCCAAATCAAAAACTTCAGGATTTTCGTCAATGCTGAAAATCTCATCCAGTTCTTCACTTGAAAAACCAATATCTTTCAGAAAATTTTCATCAAAATTAGCAAGCAAGTTCCAGTCAAATTCACCGGTGTTTTTATTCAGCCGAATGTTTAATTCTTTCTCCTTATTAATATCGCTTATATTTACGTACACGACGGGTAATTCGGCGATGCCTATAGCTTTTGCAACGGTCCAGCGAAACGTTCCTCCGATAATTATGTTTTTTCGCTCCGGCGCAGAATTAACTATTAATGGGTCAACAAATCCAAATCGTTTAATGCTTTCCTGAAGCTGCGTTGCAGCGGTTTCATCCCAGCGCCGAGGATTATACGGCGCCGGCTGAAGCGAATCGGTGGGCACATAGTAAACCACCAGTTCCGTTGCGCCGATTTTAAATGTTTTTTGTTTCATAATTTTGATTAGTTTAATAGTAATTTTTTTGCATTTGATCTTTTGGGATCGACCCGCTCAATTAACTAAGCTCTTCCAGAAGACGCAATCTGCAATGTCATAAACAATATACGTAAAAGTTTAAGATTTTTGCTGGCACTTTCTTAAAGTAGAAAAATTTGGCTTTGTAAAACAAAAATCTCCGCCATTTTGTGCGGAGATTTTTGTCACAAGCAGTCACCGATTATTTATCTTCGGTTTTATCTTGGTCTAGTGGAGCCCATGATGCGGGAACTCGAATAGTGACCATATGTTTTCTTGCCAGGTCTATTATTCGGTTTCGCATAACCTTTACGGCAAAAGTTCTTGGCGAACCGCGCTTTGGGTCATATCTGGACATCTTTTGCCACAAGGTTATTCTTAAGTCTTGAGCTATATCTTCCCAATCCAAGCCCGGTATATGGGTTGATTTAGATTTTGCCACCAGATCTTTTTCAAAATCCTGGAAATCCATGAGTTTGAATTTCTGGTTATTTTATCCGATTCCAAGTATCGGAATAGAGTCGACCTTCTAGCTGCATTGGGCATGCTAGCCCTACATTATATTATACTGAACTTTTTTGATTTTTTACTCTTGACCCAGATTTCAAATCATTGAATGGTAATTCCGCCAACCTCTATTTTTGGACAAAAACCCGTATCGGCTTTATAGCCCCTAACAGTTACGCCATAGATTGCGGTAGGCATCGATGTGGGCAAAAAGAAATCCACTCTCGAGTCGCTCCAGGAAACGATATCTTGAGAAATAATCTGATAACCCCCAACGTTTATATCTGATGTTCCTGGATTGTTATCGCAAAATCCATGACCGTTTACAACAACAAATCTTTTATTTAAAGCGTTATTAAAATAAACGCTTACAATCGGATAAGGATTGTTTTCAAACTCGACTTTTCTTTCGAGAAAATCTCTTGAAGTAAGAAATAAATTATTAAGGTTCTGTATTACTGAGTTTACCCACCTGGCAATATCATGCGTTTTTAAAGCTAACCCAAGCATCGAGCCGCTTGTGCCCGTATCGATAGCGGTCGGTATGCCAACAAATTGGCCATTGGCATCAAGTAAGGCACCACCGGAATTGCCCCCACTGAGCGGCGCATTGATTTTTATCATATCTTTCTCTTTTACATTTAAGTAACCTTCTATATTGCCACTGGTAATATCAAAATTAAGACCCGTTGTATCCGGATATCCAATGGCATAAACCTTATCGCCAGGGGTCGGTAGAATCTCACTGGGCGTTAAAGGATTAAAATGAAATGGAGGTTCTACTGTATTACCTTTGTTATCTTGAACTATTCTCAAGATAGCGACGTCGTAGTCATTTAAAATTCTTACGGCAGTAGCTTTATAAAGAAACACAGAACTAGCCAAATCTTCTGATCTCGTCATGCGGACATCGCAAGAAAGTCCGACGTAGAAAGATCGAGAAGGCTTATCGTAGCCCAATAGCAAATGCTTACTGGTTAGAATATAGCCGTTATTGCTTATTATTACACCTGAGCCGGCAATGGTTTGATCGGAATTAAGTGTATTCTGGCAACGTAATTGTACAACACTATTTAAATATTTTGCGGGATTATCAAGATTAGAAATTGTAGGCGCCGATGATTGTAATTTTGTTTCTGCAATCAACCCTTGTTTTTTTGTAGTGGCAGATGACCGCGGTTTTTCGACAGATTTAGGGATCGTTATTGGTTTTTCACTTTTTTTCTCGATTGGCACCGTTTGATTAGAAATTGGAACATTGATTTGAGGATTTCCTTCCTGATACCTATAAAACCCATAAATAACAGAAAGTATTATAATTGTTACAATTATTATTTTATAATCCCGGAAAAAATTCATTTCGTTATTTAGAAATAAATTTTACCCACCAGATTTAAGAGCGCTTATAATCAATTCCATGGCTTTAAGAATTCCGTCCTTTTTAACAACATTTCTAATGTAACCGGGTCCTCCTAAGTTAATATTGATTTTGTCTTGAGGATCTGCGAGTGCATCACCAATCCTGTTAAATAATTCGATCGATGCGCTATCGCCGGCCTGTTTAGATAATGCCGCTAAAGCCGTCACGCTATGTATGAAATCTGTATACTTATTCATTATGGAACCATTTCTTATTAAAGCATTGCTAAAATCCGGCCATTTAATAGTGCTTGCAAGCGCTGAATTAAATAACACATCGAGGTCGTGCGGTACTTCGGCACTTGTTACTTTCCAAGATCGTAATATTTTAGAAAAAGTATCGGCAGTATCTATCAGATCGCCAAAACCTAAATATTTAACCTGAGCAGAATCTTTTCCCGAAGAATATTTTATGGCAGTAACGTAAGCAGCATTGGTTACGATTGCTCTTTGCATGTTGTCATCGAAGTTATAATTTTTGACAACATTAAGAGCACCGAGAATATCAGATCGGCTCCGGCCGGTTTGGTTTGATAATTGAGTAGCAAAATCATTTTCGGTATTTCCACCAGTATTATTTGAAGTAGTTGATGGACTTATATTTGGAGTGCTGCCAACTCCGGAAAAAATATTAATGATAATAATAAACGCAATAATTGTAATAACTATGGTAAGTACCGGATGGCGATTTATCCAACCCTTAAATCCCATAGAAAGTGATATGGGTATTACTTTAGATTGGCAATAGGGACATTTGTTTGCTTCAGCATCAATTGTTTTTTTGCAACTGGGACACTCCCTATTTTTTGGTAATTTTAAAGGTTCTTTTTTTGCTTTTTTAAACCAAGTCATAAATTTAATTTAGATACTTAATTTTTAATGTGCCGGTGGGAAAACACAAAGCTCCCAGCCAGCGATGGACCCTTGCGGGCCACCCATACCCCTTTCGAGATATGACGGTTCAACGTGCTCTGACTAGGAGCTTTCTACGTTGAACCGTTTTTAGACCATGCCGTACAATTCGTACAGTTTAGGCCCGCTTAATTGCTATTCAATTGTTATTCTTATTATGCCATCGATATTTTAATAAATCCAGATTATATAAAAATATGAGACACAATAGTGTCTCATAAATTTTGCCTATATCATCCTATTTTTCACGAAATGAGACGCTGAAATTGAGACAATCCAAAGTACCCTTTCTGTGTCTCAAAATGTCTCATTTTCCAAATTTAGACCTCGACCGAGACACCTCAAACCGCTCTCTGGAAAGATCGCCTAAAAAGCCCTATAATGCTCACATTGGTGTAGTCCTAGACCGAGACACACCGCCAATTTTAGAAAAATACAAAATAATTTGGAAACAACAGCAAAAATGGAGTAAAATTACAACTGATGACAGATGAAGTAATAAAACTAAAAATCCGCGATGGAAACGCGCCGGAAAAAATAAGCTGGCGGATTAACGAACCGGCATTAGTCCCCAAAAACAGCCAGTGGTACTGGGCGTTTGCGATTTTTGGTTTGGCAATTATAGTTTTTTCAATTCTCCTCCAAAACTACCTTCTTATTATTATCGTCGCTTTAGTGGCTTTGATTTTTTATTCTTCAAAAAATAAGAAGCCGGAAATTATAAATTTTCTATTGGATGCCGAAGGGCTTCATATCGGCAAAAAACTTTATCATTACGATAACTTTGAATCGTTTTGGATTTTTCCCGCTCGCGCCGATCTTGAAACCGGCACTACGACCCTTGAAGACAGAGAAATGGCTTTCCGTTACAAACGCGATTTAATGCCTCTTTTAATACTGCCTTTTCACAATAATGACGAGACGCCGATAAAAAAAATTCTTCTAAAATACCTGCCCGAAAATGAGGAAGAAGAATCGCTTATAGATTTACTCCGAAAAAGGTTTTTTTAGGCATACAAATAGTGCAAATCTGGTAAAATTCCTCATTTAAAAGCGATCGCTTTTAAATGAGGAATTAAAAAAAATAATGTTAAAATTTAAATATTTATGGTAAAATATGGCTGCTCAATGAGCAATTATATTTTTGCCCTAGTTGTTTTCACCCGCCTAAATTTCCGAAGAAATTTGGGCGGACAAGATGGATAGAGGACACTTCTCAATTTATGTCCCCATAGCTCAACGGACAGAGCGTGGCCCTGCGGAGGCCGAGATAGAGGTTCGATTCCTCTTGGGGACGCATGACATCATTTTTAGAGACGCCAATTCAAAATATCAGCCGCTTCACGCCGGCCGTGGTTAAAAAGCTTGGCAAGCTAAAAATAAAAACCGTCGGAGATTTGCTTTATCATTTTCCTTACCGCTACGAAGATTTTTCAGAATTTATTCCGATTGCGGACGTAAAACCAGGGCGCCCGGCAACAGTAAGAGGAACGATTTTAAACGCCAAAAATATCCGGATTTTCCGGCGAAACATGATTTTGACCGAAGTAATTCTTGAAGATCTAAGCGGGGCCATTAAATCCGTCTGGTTCAACCAGCCGTATTTAACCAGCCAGTTTAAGCCCGGCCGCCTTCTGAATCTTTCCGGAAAAGTCGTTTTAAATAAAGGACGGCTTTGTTTTTCAAACCCGGCTTATGAAATCGTCGGCTACGGAGAATCAAAAACCAAAAAAGAGTCGCTTCATACCGGCCGTCTTGTGCCGGTTTATCCAGAGACCTCCGGACTCACTTCCCGGTGGCTTCGCTTTGCCATTAAGCCGCTCTTAAAATTCGCCGGCCGGATTCCCGACGCTTTGCCCGGTAGCATAAAAAAGGAGTACCGTCTGCCCAATCTTAGCTTCGCTCTCTCCCAGATTCATTTTCCTTTAAACCGTGCCAATGCCGACTTTGCTAAAAGGCGTTTCGCCTTTGAAGAGTTGTTTATTCTCCAGATTTTTATGGCAAGAGAGCGAATGAAACTTGCCAAGCAATCGGCGCCAAAAATAAGTTTTAACGAAAACGCGGCTAAAAAATTCGTCAATTCCCTGCCCTATCAATTGACCGACGACCAGAGAAAAACCGCTTGGCAAATCATCCAAGATGTTGGCGCCGACCGGCCGATGAACCGACTTTTGGAAGGCGACGTAGGAAGTGGTAAAACTGTCGTCGCGACGTTCGCCGCCTACCTTACCGCGTTAAGCGGCTATCAAACCGCTTTTATGGCGCCGACCGAAATTTTAAGCCGCCAGCATTTTGAAAAAATCCGGCCAATGCTCCAAAAATCCAAAATTTCAGTCGGACTTCTGACGTCTTCGCAAGCTCAAATCAATGAAGAAAAAATTCCAAAAAAAGATTTTATTAAAAAAATTGAAAACGGTGAAATACAGGTTGTCATCGGCACTCATTCGCTGATTCAAAAAAATATAATATTTAAAAATCTGGCGCTTGTCATAATAGATGAGCAACATAGGTTCGGAGTTAATCAGCGAGCCATGCTTGCCGACCATCATAAAGAAACAATCCCTCATTTATTAAGCATGACGGCAACACCAATCCCCAGAACCTTGGGTCTTACTATTTGGGGCGATTTGGATTTGTCGCTCATAAAAGAGCTCCCGAAAGGACGAAAAAATATCATCACCAAAATCGTGCCACCGAATAAACGCGCACAGGCCTACGAGTTTATAAAAAACGAAATCAAAAAAGGGCGGCAGGCCTTCGTGATTTGTCCGCTTATTGACGAATCGGAAAAACTTTCTAAAAGATCCCCCGAAGGGAGACAAATAAAGGCGGCAACGAAAGAATACGAGCGTCTTAAAACAGATGTTTTCCCGCATTTAAAAATTGGGCTTTTGCACGGCCGGCTCAAATCAAAAGAAAAAGAAAAAATAATGGCCAATTTCTTAAGTAAAGATTTGGATATTCTTGTGGCCACTTCGGTCGTTGAAGTGGGAATTGATGTGTCGAATGCCACTGTCATTATGATTGAAGGATCTGATCGTTTCGGCCTGGCTTCGCTGTATCAATTTAGAGGCCGGGTGGGACGTAGTGAGCACCAATCGTATTGCTTCCTCCTAACCGAATCGGCATCCGGTAAAACCAATGAACGCTTGAAAGCCATTGAATCGGCTCAAAGCGGTTTTGATCTGGCCGAACGCGATCTGGAAATCAGGGGCCCGGGCGATTTTGCCGGCGTCCGCCAATCGGGTCTGCCTGATTTAGCCATGGCCTCTTTAACCGATTTAAAGCTTATTGAAGAAACGCGCGAAGCGGCAAAGAAACTTTTAAATGAAGACCCGTCGCTTAAAAAATATCCGGCTTTAGCCTCACGGCTTTCGGAATTTAAAAACCGAATCCATTTGGAGTAATAAAAAAATAATTTATTTTATTTTATATTATGTATCATAACTTCCCTATAGGAAACTTATGATAAATATGATACACAGGAAATACTGAGGATACTTTTGCCTATCAATTATTGATTTAATAAATAATAGTTTAATTAAAATTTTACAAATAAAAAGAGGATTGAAAAATTTGATATTTTGCTGTGCACTCCGAAGCTTTAGCAAAGGATGTGGCAGCAAATTTTTCTTTGAAAAAAAAACGGGGAGGGCAAGCGACTGCTTGCCTTCCCCGTCGTGTTTCTTGAGCTGGTTAACCCTTGCGATGCAGGATCACGAGCATCGTGTCGAGCATCTCACTGCGCTGCCGGATGCCAGCGACGTGTGCTTCCTTCTTACGCGCCGCCTCTTCGAGTACTCCCTTCAGGGTCGCGATGAGTTCGTTGAACTTCATGCGCGACCATGTAATGGGTGTATAGCCCGGATCGTCCTTCACCAGATCGTGGTAGTGATCCGGCTTGGTGCCGTCACAGCAGAGGGCGGAGACGAAAAAGTCGCCGTTTTCCTGAAGGAAGAGAAATTCCTCCCGATTCTGCCGGTGAGCCCTCACCTCGAGGAGCTTCACGCCCCGGATGCGGCTGGTATAGAGATCGCCGACGTTACCGTGGCGACCACCCTTATATGCACAGCCGTCGAAGCAGTAGCCATGCAGGACGGGAAGCGGAACGCTGATGTACTTCAGGATCGGACGAAGTTCCGCCATGATCCCGAAGATGATCTGGCTGGTCTTCTGCGCCTGCCTGCCTTCGTCAGGATCGTCGCTCATGAAGAGATCGTACGGATAGAAGTCGACTGCCGGAACATCGTGCGCGGAGCTGTTGGGCGTACCCATTGTCAGCCCTCCTTATGTCTCGCACCATCCGAAATTGGAGGTGCAGCGTCGCAGGTCTCTGCGACAGCAAAGAGAGAACTAGTTATTACCTCCCTCTTTGCTGCCGCAGAATATAGCTTGTTTAAGGTGCTAATCTACTGAATAAAGTATAGCATATATTAATAACTCTGTCAAGCTGTTGTGGTAATATCCACACATATTTGGCTTTTTAAAGCCATTTTATATCTATTTTCGAGCGAGAAGATGATAAATCAATCATCTTCCGAAGTTTACGAAGGCATTTTAGCGTGGTTTCAAAATGCATGTGTAATTCCGATCGGTTCTAAACATGCATTGTTAATAAAATAAATAACATAAATATTTTCTCTAAGCGGGTTATGAGCCCGAGCGGGCACGGTTTCGCCGCAGGCGAAGAGCGAGGGCGAATCCCTAAGCGCGCCTCGCTGGGGCGCGCGCAGAAAGCGAGAGAAGATATTTCTGTTATTTATTTTCTAATCTTCGGCGTATTCCAAAAACCCAAATATTTTCCAAAAGCTAAACGCGTTTGGGCGTCAAGCGCCGGAATAGAGCCGAAAAGAATCATATTTATCGGAAAAAGCAGCCACTGTAAAATCATCCAAACGTATTTAAACCGGCCGTATTGCGGCGGCTTGGGCGGCAAAAGATTAACAGCGATAATGGCGGTAAAAACCATACCAACCATTGCTAAAGTCATTATGAGTCGCGTTATCCCCGGTAAATTGTAAGAAAGAAGTGTTTGCGAAAAGCGGCCGCGTCCGATAACCGTCGGCAGCCATCCTAAAATAAAAATGATAAGCGAGTTGGTAGCCAGGGAATGCGCTCCCTCAACCATAATAAAACTTAAGCGCCACTTTTTATTTTTCGAAATATTTTTATTTTTTGAAAATCCGTAAAGAAAATAGGGATTATTTTCGACGCCGTAAGCCCAACGTTGGATTTGTTTATATTGGTTTTGGAGCGTAGCCCAAAAAGTATCGGCGACGTTAGCGTCCATATAAACCGGAAAGTGCATCGGAACCGTTTGCCAAACGCCGTCAAAATGAAGCAGACACTGCCAGAAAATCCTTGAATCTTCACTCACCACATTGGTCTGCCAGAAACCAATTTCCCAAAGGGGTTTAAAGCCGATGGACTGGGAAGAAAAAGTAATGAGCCGTTCCGGCCGCGATTGCTGGATCATCTGCCAGAAGGTAGTGGAAAAAGCGAAAATGCGCGCGAAAGCCGGTGCCTGCCAAATGTTGTTTACAAAAAGAGGAATCGGTTGAAATGACGAACGCAAAGGTTTTTCAGCCGTCAAATAATAATAAGTAAGGCAGCCGAAAAACTCCGGATGAGTTACGGTATCCGCATCAAAAACCGAAACGATAATCCGCTCGTAAGGAATTATAAGTTCATCAACGATCTTTTCCTTGGTTTCTTTAATCGCCCAAGCATCGTTAGAACCCTTGCCGGCAATTTCGCCGAGGGTATCGCAAGGATGAACTGTTACAAGAAACCTAAAAAATTTATTTCCAAATTCTTTTTCAATTTCGCGCGCCACGCTTTGCGCCGCTTCCCCGCCCCGCTCCTCAACGGCTAAAACCGCGATGATTTTGTCCATTGGGTAGTTTACCTTTGCTAAACTTTCAAAGCTTGCCCGCACTACTTGGAGTGGTTCTTGGTACATCGGCAGAATGACAAGGTGATAAATATCTTCATAGCCGACTTCGCCCAACTCCGGCGATACGGCTTTGGTTCCTTCAAGCGCCGCCAGCCAGTTTTTCTTCATATTAATCTTCATTTTGTTGAAAGCGGAGCGCATATGAAGCGAGAGAAATATGGTCTTAAAAAGCCAGTAAACGTCAAAGGCGATAATAAAAATGGCGGCAAAAAAAGGCAATGCCCACGAAAAAAAACCAACCGCTAAAAACGTGGCCCACGACAAAACGGCCGGAAACACTTCTAGCAATCTGTAAAAATGCCGCTCGCGCCGATCGGTTAATTCGGAAGCCCGTCCGATTCTTAAATAGTCTTTATCCTGCATTTAATTAAATTAGCACTGCTGATTTTAAAAATCAAAAGGCCCGATATTGGGGCCTTATAAAAAATTAACCTTACTCCCCGCCTCGCTGAACGTAACTGTTTATAAACTCTTCACTGTCTTTTTCAAGAATATCGTCAATTTCATCAAGTAACTTGTCCGTATCGGCTTTCAGTTTTTCTGCCTTTTCCTTATCAACCGGCTTATCCTCGGTTTTTTCCACTTTTTCTTTAGGAGTAGGTTTCTTAACCTGCTTTTGGCTCACAGGGCGCCTCCTTTCTTGTCTTAAATAATAATAGCATTCGGCTTTAAAGCGTTCAAATATTTTATGGCTTCCGCGTTTATCGGTAAATTTAACGATGTGACAGACGAAAGCCGCGGATCGGGCATATGTATTTTATGCTCGCAAGCTTCAGACGCATTAATTTTAAAAGTAACATGCTCCCATGATGCGCAATGAGGCAAATAGAGCTTACTAAAAAATTTCTTAAAATAAACCCTTAATTTAGCCCTAGTTTCCGGCGGTACTCTTTCAGCTTTTAAAATCTCGCTTTCACTAATTAAACTTTCAATCTTAGAACCCGGTCGATTTTTCAGCTTATAATAAAAACTAATTTCTCGATCTGGACTATGATAAAGATTATCTATATTAACAATTGATTTGTGATTTAAAGGAATACTTTTTTTGTTGATGAAGTCCCAAATAAGTCGCATCTTTATTTTCCAGTCTAACTGGCTATACAACCCTTCATCATCAATCTCTAGGCGATCCAGTGTTTCCTTCCATCTCTGCGCGACTTCAGCTTTTTCACCGCCTTGATGAGTGTATCTAAGATATCTTCGCCAGTTTTCGCAAAACTTTTTTTGAATCTGGAGCGCTGTATACGTTGCTCCGTTTTTTAAACGAATCGGAACGTTTTTTAAAGTCAAATCCTTAGAAATGTTCCTAAGAATGTTCGGGGCCTTAGTCGGTTCTTCCAAACATAAATCTTCGTTCCAAAACCCCTCTTCAATCATTTCTATAATTGCACTTGTCGTTCCGAACTTAAGGAAAATTGACAGATCGGCCATATTGGCATCGCCTAAAATAAGATGGATGCGCCAAAACTCATCGCTACTGGCTAACGGTTCGTTCCTGGTATTAATAATCGCTCTACTGCCGCCGCCAGTGGTATTTCCGCTTAAAATATCATCAATAAATTTTGTTCTCGGAGAAATTTCATAAATATCGGTTCCGTTTTGAAGAGAATAAAGCATGACGCCGCCGCTGCCGGTAAAAATTTGGCGGGTTATTAAAAATAAAATGAAATAATTGATTTCCGGATGGACACTGAGAAAAGTTGGCGTCTGGTTTCTAAAACGACTTTCGGATTCGGTTATGAGTCTCCCCAATATTCTTCCCGAAAGATAATTTTCGTGACAGCCTCTGGTATGTAACAGATTGTTATCGGTATTTTTTTTATAAAAAACTAGCTCGCCGACTGTTTCTTTTAAATTTTTGGCGATTTTGCAGATAACAGTTTCCGACCATTTATCAAACTTCAACATTTCTAAGGCACCGGAACATTCCGGTGATGCCGTTTCTATGTGTTTACCTGATGATTCGAAGTAGATCTTAGCGCCATTAGGAAGAAAAGAATCGTTATTACTTATCGAAAAATATTTATATTCAAGACATAGAGCTTCTATAACCTTACTAAAAACATCACCGGCATCGGACCAACTATTTTCCGGTTTAGTCCGATAGCCGCCTACCCACTCTATTTCTTCTCCCATAATTCTGTCGCGCATTTTATTCTCCTTTTTGAATTTTTAAAGGGCTTTCACGATAAATATCGCCTGATCTAAGATTGAATTAATAATAATATTTTTTTAAAAAAAAATAAACCCCCGAAAGTGGCGGGGGAAGTTAAATTACATTTAAACTACAAATACTGATAGCCGGTGGTAACGCGTTCCGTACTCCTGGAACTAATCATTTTTTGCGTTCCGATAATAGGACGAACGTAAACAATCCGTTGGCCGTCCGAATACTGACCAATAATTTTAGCCCAGTCATCCGGATTATTGGTATTTGGCAAATCACTGCTTTCTTTGATTTCGTCCCTTATAGCCGTATAGAAATCAACTATTTTAATGCCTGTTTTGCCGGAATTTACCGCGCGCTTAATGGCTATCTTCTTAACGCGGCTCACAGTACTTTCAATCATTGCGCCGGAAACTAGAATGTCTTTAACATACAACATCTTTCTTTCTCCATCAGCCCGAGTAATTTCAATACTCTCGGTATTGTATTCATGTTTATTACCGCGTCTATCTGTCCAAACCATTGGTGCGTCGCTATAGTACAAATAATCAACGACAATATTAATCATATGTTCGGCTACCAACTCCGACGTGCTTAAATCAACGGTATAGGGCCTATCGCCATGCAAACGATCAATAACCGAATGACTTTTCTGTCCGACATACGGCTTGTCATTTGAATCGTCGCCCCACGGCAAATTAGGAGTAACGTAAATCTTCAAGATTTCCTTGGCGCCAAATTCGTCGGGCCGGTCAACCTTGATTTTAAGGTCAAAACGGCCAGGGCGCAGCACAGCCGGATCAACAAGGTCCTGCCTGTTAGTAGCGCCAATAACAATGACATTATTAAGTTCTTCAACGCCGTCCATCATAGATAAAAACTGCGGCACGATAGTTGACTCAACATCGGAAGAAATTCCCGAACCGCGGGTTCTGAAAAGCGATTCAAACTCATCAAAAAAGATAATAACGGGCGAACCCTCCATTGCCTTTTCTTTGGCGCGTTGAAAAACCTCGCGAATTTTTCTTTCGGTCTCGCCAACCCATTTGGTCAACAACTCTGGGCCTTTTATATTCATGAAATAAGCCGAGATATCCACACTACCAACTTTCTCACGTAATCTCTGCGCTAAACGATTGGCAACGGCTTTAGCCATAAGCGTTTTACCGCAGCCGGGCGGTCCGTAAAGCAGGATACCCTTGGTCGGCTTAAGCTCATGAAGCGCGAACAATTCCGGATAAAGCATCGGATACTCAATGGCTTCAAGAAGGGCGTCAATCTGATTTTTCAAACCGCCAATTTTATTGAAATTAATTTCCGGCACTTTCTCAAGTAAAAGTTCGTTCGCCTCTGCTTTCGGCAATTTTTTAAAAGCAAAACGGCTGGAAATCAGCAAAACATCGCCTTCGCGAATTCCCTCACCTCTAAGCGGCTCGGCCAAAATTACGTCTTGAGGTTGATCAAAATGATTAACGACTCTAACAATATCTTCGCCAAGAAGTGCCAAAACCGTGGCTTCCTGACCGGTTTTTTCCCATTCTTCATCAAAACTTAAAATAGCAAAATTACTGCCGGAAAGCCTTACTCGCTGGCCGATTTTTAATTGAGCTATATCAACTTTCGGAAATATGTTAACTTGTCTTCGTTCATTATTGATATAAACATCAGCCATTTTTTCTGAAGGCCAAAGCTGAGCTATATTAGCGTAAAGCAAAGGCGGTGTAGTTAGAGCTTCTAATCCTTCCTGCATTTGAACAATTATCGCCCTGAAACTTTTTACACGCTCAAGAAGAGTGATATGACTGTTATAATTATAATGGGTCTGATTTTGCAGTTTTTTAGCTTCTTCATGGGCAAGTTTCGACAATTCTATACGAGAGTTTCTAGTTTCTGAATTGTTGTTTTTTAAAATTTCCTGATCGAGTTTCGCCAAGTGATCAAGCAATAACTTAAAATCAATAAGTATAAACTTTATAGATTCGGAATTCTCGATTTGCTCTGTATCTTCCGGCATTTCCCGAACTCCTTGTTTTTAAAGAACTAAAAAACCTCAATTTACTTATATTGTCTCATATAAGCACAATGTCAATCAAGTTTAGACAAAATCATAAAAATTCAGTAAAATATAAAAACACATTTTACGGCCCTATCGTCTAGTGGTTAGGACACAAGCTTTTCAAGCTTGGTACACGGGTTCGACTCCCGTTGGGGCTACAAAAATAGTAATTTTGAATAGGGTAAAAAATTATTAAATCATTGGGATTGGTTTGGTGAGCCAATCGTCATTTTCAGTCGTTTGGAATTGTAGATTTACCATGTTGTACTACTCGCCATATTACTATATCTATAATGTTGAAATAAAAAAACGGATATTGGCTTTTGGCCTCACCGTCTTTGATTTTACGCCTACTCCGACTCTGTTGGTATATCATCAATTAATTCACATTCCTCTACGGTTACTCTAACCTTAAGCTTGAGAAGTTTACTTGCTAAATAACTATCTCCAGTGATTTTGGATTTTCTGTTATCTTTAAACACGCAAGTTAATCTATGTAAATCATCGTTACTTATTTTTAGTTCTTTTGCGGCCACATATGCTATTTCAGAATCAAGGCTTTTTAAGCTTCCGATAAATAAACTTTTACTTTGCCAGTCTTGGCCTACTCTACAAAATAGTTCTTTCACGATTACAGGTGAATCCTTGAATACCGGAGGTTTCATTTCTCATTCTCCATAGTTAAGATTTTTAATGTTCTTTTATTAAGATACTAGAAGAAAAGGCAAGCAGTAATAATTTCTCCAAAAAAAATATATAAACACCAGCATATAGACTTATCTGTTTAGCATAAACTATATCAAATCCTTTTATAAATAATAACCCTGTGGAAAATACTACTACAAATATACCAACCGATATTGAAATCCAATAAAGCAAAAAACCCGACAACAGAAAAAACCTGAACATTTCCATGAGATCTTGCATCACTAAAGCAAAAAACGCTATTAAATCGGCCGTCGGTACTTTACTCATTTTCCTCTCCTTTTTTAGATGTAAAACAACCTTATTTACTGTAAGCAATATGTAACATTTAACCGGTGGCTTTGTCAAGTTTTTCATGGTTCAATAGCTTGGAATCATTTGTATGTGTACCCCGGTCTAGAACCACCCAGAGTGAGGCCGTTGAGGGCTTTTTTGAACGCTTTTCAATATATCATACGACGCATCTCGGTCAGGGTCAAAAAATGGCAAATAAGACACTCTTAGGGGTGTCTTATGCTGTGTCCCATTTATTGCCTTTTGTGAGGGAAATGGGACAAATGGGACACTATTAAGGGTATTTGTCTCGTGTCCCATTTGGTAGTCTTTTTTTTGAAATAAAATATAATGTAGCCACCCCGATCATTGCAACAAAAACTCTTATTTTTTTTATTAAACTATTTACTTCCCCAAAAAAAGTTGATACAATACGTATCGAATAAACTGAAATATATGGAAAATAAAGAACTAATAATTGAACTCACCGACGCCAGAATCCATGCTGATTTACCCAGGAAACCCAAACCCTGGTATGCAGTCTTTTTGAATATTTTAAGAACTAGTAAGCCAGATAGAATCTACACTAAAGACGTATCGGCGGATAAAGAAAAAATGGTCATTAAAGCCTGCTTTCCATTGCCCCCTGATTTAGCTCGTGAAGTTGATGAAGCAAGAAAAAACAATAGAGAAATTAAAGTTGTTTTGCCCGAAGAAGGTATACCCCTATATGCCAGCCGAGACACCACTAAATATATTAAAAAACAATCGGGTGGAAAATAAAAAATCCTTGACAGTAAAAAGCGGGGTGGTGTATACTTAGAAAGTACCTTAAATTTCTCGTAACGGAGTACCACTAATTTCAGCAGAACAATGCTGATCGAAGGCGGCAACGTGCGAAGCGTTCCGCCAAAGAGGTTTTAATCTCGGTCGTGCCCACTTGAAAAAATAGCTAATTCCCGTCATTAGGGATAATTGGCCACTTTTTCAAGTGGGCATTTTTGTTTTCTGAGACAAGGTAGGTCGATCTCTATTTACGAAAATATAAGAGTCCGTAATAAACAATTAAAAAATTAAATTATGAATATAAACAAAAAGAAACAAAATGATTTAGTCTGGCGGACAGAAAAACGCCGAGTCAATGATCTTCTGCCATATAAAGGCAATCCTCGTTTTATGTCAGATCAGCAGACGGAAAGTCTAAAAAAGAGCCTGACCAAATTTAACCTTGCCGAAATACCGGCCATCGATACCGATAATACAGTCCTGGCCGGTAATCAGCGCTTGAGAGTATTACAGCTACTCGGCCGAGGTGAAGAAATCATTGACATCAGAATTCCCAACAGAAAACTTACTAGTAAAGAGTGCAATCAATACCTATTGACCAGTAATGCGCTGCACGGCGACTGGAACTTTGACCTTCTACGAGAATTCGACACCGAGCTTCTCCTTAACATAGATTTCAACGACGATGACTTATTAGAAATTTTTGATAATCAGCTCGAAACAGAAGATGACAACTGGGACGAAGAGGCCGAGCTAAAAAAGATTAAAGAGCCGACCGTGAAATTAGGTGAAATGTATGCCTTGGGCCAGCACCGCCTTCTTTGTGCCGATGCCCGGAATCTTATTGCTGTCCGCAAGCTTGTCGGTGACACCAAAATTAATCTTATAGACATTGACCCTATTTTTAATATCGGGCTTTCGTATGATTCCGGAATCGGAACCAAAAAGAAATACGGCGGCATAACCGATGATCGTAAAACTGATCCTGAATACAGGACATTCCTGAAATCCATTATCCAAAATGCATTAGCTGTTTCCGCAGATGATGTTCACTCTTTTATCTGGTGCGACCAAAATTATATCGGCATGATTCAAAGTCTTTATGAAGAGCTGAGCGTTGAACGCAAAAGAGTATGTAGCTGGGTTAAAAACAATCAGAACCCCACTCCCCAAGTAGCTTTTAATAAGGCCACGGAAAGTTGCGTCTACGGAACTAGGGGCAAGCCTTTTCTATCTAAAAAAGTTCTAAATCTAAATGAAATTGCCAATAAAGAAGTCGGCTCCGGATCAAGATTGATTGACGACTTGATGGATCTTTTTGAGATCTGGCTGGTTAAGAGACTGCCAAGCTCAGAGTACGAGCATCCAACCCAAAAGCCGCCCACCCTCCACGAGAAAGCCTTGCGACGATGCAGTAAGCCGGGAGATGCGGTTTTGGATCTATGTGCCGGTTCAGGAAGTCTTATGGTGGCGTGCGAGCAACTTAAAAGGCGCGCATTCCTGGTCGATTGGGATCCAATATTTGCGACATTAATATTAAATCGTTATGAAAAACTTACAGGCACAAAAGCCAAAAAACTCAATTAAGTACGGGGATATATTTCAGATAGGTAGTCACTTGCTTGCTTGCGGAGACGCTCGGGATCAGGATTTAGTAAACCGTCTTATTGGCAATGTCAAAATTAAGCTTCTTCTTTGCGACGTTCCTTACGGGATTATGACAGTAGAAAACAAGGCTGACTTCGGCAAGTTAAAAGTAAACAAGAAAATCTTGAACGATGATATTGTTTCTGAGCCAGAATATACCCAATTCACTAAAGACTGGCTAAATCCAATTATCCCACATCTGGCAACTAAGAATTCGGCTTATATATTCAATTCCGACAAAATGATTTTTGCCTTAAGGCAGGGTATGGAGCAAGCCGGTCTTAAATTTTCTCAACTTTTAATCTGGATCAAAAATCATTTCGTTATCGGACGGCGAGATTATCTACCGTCTCATGAGCTAATTGCCTTTGGCTGGTACGGCAAACATGATTTCAAAAAGGCTCAAGATAAATCAGTTTTGTTTTACCCTAAGCCAAATAAAAGTCCGCTGCATCCGACCCAAAAGCCGGTAGGGTTATTGCGAAGGTTGATTTTAAACAGCACCAGTATCGGTGATGTTGTATATGACTGCTTCTCCGGATCTTCATCTACCGGTATAGCAGCGGAGCAAACAAAAAGGTCGAGCATCTTAATTGAGCGGGACAAAGAGTATTGCCAAACCAGCATTGATAGATTTGAAAGACTCTTCGGACTTAAAGCTCAGCTTATCAAACATGAAAAACGCTAAAAACAAAAAACTTTTGATTGAGCAGCTGCAGAAAACGCCAATAATTGAAATTACCTGTCAGAAAGTTGGCATAGGCAGGACAACTTATTACCGCTGGCGGGAACAGGATGAGGATTTTCGAAAAGCAGCCGATGAGGCACTGGCCGCAGGTTTTGAGCTAGTAAATGACTTAAGCGAGGCACAGTTGTTTACCATGATCAAGGAAAAAAACTTCTCAGCCATTCAACTATGGCTCCGCCACCATCACGTAAAATATGGTAACAAGATCGAAGTAACCGCGACTATTAAAGAATCAGATAAAGAGCTCTCGCCTGAACAGAAAGCCTTAATTAGCGAGGCATTGCGCTTGGCGGCTCTACCCGTACCAGAAGAAAATCAACAAAAAAATGAACAATCTATTGAATCCAGTAAATCTTCCGGAGAAATTTTGGGAAGCGATACTGAACAACCAGAAAATAAGGCTTGAGGCAGTAAAAAATAATCTGTTGCTCTTCCTTGTAGTTTACTTTGCTGATTACATCACATATGAGCTTGCCGATTTTCACAAGCAAGTTCTCGGTATTCTTCAAAGCGACAAAATTAAAAATGTTGTAATTGAGAGTTTTCGGGGATCGGGCAAAACGACTCTTGTGACCATGGCCTATACCATCTGGGCTGTCCTCGGAAAACAGCAGAAGAAATTCATCTTGCTTTTGGCGCAGACCGAAGAACAGGCCCGGCAATATCTCGCCAACATCAAACGGCATCTTGAAACCAACAATCTCTTGGGCCGGGACCTGGGCCCGTTTGAAGAACCGAATGACGAATGGCGAGCCACTTCCATCGTCTTGCCAAAATACGGCGCCAGAGTAACCGTTGCCTCCGTTGAAAAGCATATTCGCGGTTTAATTCACGGTTCACACCGGCCGGATGTAATTATTTGTGACGATTTGGAGGATCTTAACACGGTTAAAAATGCCGAAGAACGTAAAAAACTGTATGACTGGCTAGTCGGCACCATTATACCCATGGGTGACTTGCAGACCCGCTTGATTGTCATCGGGACAAATCTCCACCGGGATTCGCTGATCGCAAAACTCAAATCGCTCATTAGCACGAGGCGCATGGAGGGCATCACCAGGTCTTACCCGATTGTTGACGAAAACGGCAATCCATTATGGCCGGGAAAGTTCAAAACCAAAGATGACGTTGAAAGGCTCAAAGCTAATATCCCGAGCGAATCGGCTTGGCAGCGAGAATACATGCTTCATCTCATAGCCGAAGATGATCAGGTAATCAAAGAAGAATGGCTGAAACGCTACGAAGTTATCCCAGACAATTCATCTCAGAAACACCGCGACACGGTTATCTCCGTTGATCCCGCCTTTGCCAGTGATGGTGATTACACTGCCATCGTCTGCGCCGAAATATATGGCTACGGTAAAGATACCGTGATCTATATTAGTCCTCATCCTATAAATGACAAAGGACTGTCGGCTAACGATATGGTTCAAATCATCAAGAATCTTGTGTTAACTCTAAGAAAAGATCGCCAGCCAAGAATTTTTGTTGAAGATGTCGGTGCTCAGAAGTGGTTAATTGAAATGTTGAAAAACGAAAACCTGAATGCGGAAGGAATAAATCCCCATGGAAATGACAAGCGGAGTCGGCTGGCTTTGGCAGGAGCTTTCGTCCAGGCCGGCCGGGTGCTTTTTCCGGTAAAGGGCACGGAAAATCTTGAAACTCAGTTGTTAGGATTCGGCATAGAAAAATACGATGATTTAGCTGATGCATTTTCAATGCTCGTGAATAAGATGATGAGCGAAGAGTATCATGGCTTTACAGTGCCATCCTTGTACTACAGCCAAACGCCCCTACCACCAAAAACCGGTGAAGAGTGGAGGCAGCTTGAGAAAAAACATGAAGCTGAGGAACATTGGAAGGACATGAATCGTAGAATGGGCCGTTAGTGGCTTTTTAAGAGCTTTTAGGGAGGGGTCTGGACTCCCTAGGACCATTGCGGCATCCTTGTCCTTGTATGAATACACAACCACAAGGGTCGGTAGGGGCTGCAACCCAAACAAACATCCAGCCCCAGATAAAGGTCAAATACTGCCTTTATGCGAGGAAATCAACTGAGAGTGAGGAACGGCAAATCCTCTCAGTTGATTCACAGATTAAAGAGATGCTCCAGCTTGCGGAACGTGATGGTCTTGAGATCATAGACATCCGAAGAGAGTCGCACTCAGCAAAGGATTCTGGACAGCGTCCGGTTTTCAATGAAATTGTCAAAGATATCCGAAGCGGAAGATATACCGGTATCCTGACTTGGGCTCCGGATAGGTTAAGCAGGAACGCCGGGGACTTAGGGTCGCTTGTTGATCTGATGGATCAAAAATTATTGCTTGAAATAAAGACCTACGGTCAGCATTTCACAAATTCACCAAATGAAAAATTCTTATTAATGATTCTCTGTAGTCAGGCAAAATTAGAAAATGATAATAAAAGCGTGAACGTCAAAAGAGGACTCCGGATGCGGTGCGAGATGGGGCTCTGGCCTGCCCCTGCTCCCACTGGATATCTTAATGAAAAAAGAATCGATCGGAAAGGCTATGTAATGGTTGATCCAGAGCGAGGGCCGATCGTAAAACAAATGTTTGAAAAAGTAGCCTACGAACACTGGAGTGGCAGAAAAATCTATCACTGGCTCAAATTTGATATGAATTTTCGGAGCGCTACGGGCAACAAACCCCTTACACTTAGTAATATTTATCGATTATTACAACTCCCATTTTACTATGGAGTTTTTGAGTATCCGGTAGGTAGCGGCAAATGGTATACTGGCAAACACAAGCCAATTATTACAAAAGACTTGTTCGAGAAGACGCGAGAACAATTGAAGCGGAGCGAAATAGTCCGCGAGAGCAAAGAATTTGCCTTTACCAAACTTATTACTTGCGGCTTATGCGGATCGGGAATTACAGCTGATGAAAAGTACAAAAAACTTAAGGATGGTACTTTATCGCGTTATGTCTACTATGGCTGCACGCGGAGCCGAGATATAAACTGCAAGGGCGGATATATCCGCGAGGAAGAACTTATAAAACAGCTGCTTGTTATATTGGATGACGTAGACTTAAATGAAATCGGCATGAGGCATAAGTTCGAAGAGGAAGTGGCACGGCTTAATAAGTTTCAGAAAAGCATCTTAGGAATGCAGGGCACCAGGGTGGAAGTTAAAGATGCCAATCTCCGAACCTACGCGAAATATCTTCTTAAAGAAGGGAGTATAATTGAAAAACGCGAGCTCCTGTCGTGTCTTAAAAGTAAATTGGCGTTGAAAAATAAGGTATTGAAACTCAGTAACGGGAGTGAGCACTGGCCACAATGTTAATCAAAATAAATTACCGCCCGTTTCTTCACATAAGTTTTTCCGTTCTTTTTTATCCGATCCATTAGGTATCTCGTTTATTATAAATTTCCGACTTCTTTCATCTGTGGCCACGCCGTTTACATTTGATATTGAAATAAAATATTCACCCGGCCAAACTACTCCCACTTTCCATTTTAAACTTTGTGAATTAGCTTCTATATTATTTTCCTTGGCCAATCTGCTTGCTATGGGGCCGATCGGTTTGCGCGTGCCAGCATCAATGAGAGCGGTTTCTAGAGACTTTATCGTTGTTGAGGCTAACCAGGAAATTTCGTAGGTGCAACCAACATAAACACCATTCTTTTTTGGCGAAAAGATGAGTTGAAATTTTGAATCTAGATCATTTTGATTGGTCGGAGGGGTAGATGAAGCCGAAGTAGATGTTTCGAATTGATTGGTCGGAGGGGTAGATGAAGCCGAAGTAGATGTTTCGGAAACGGTTAATCGTGGATTAACGGGGGGAATAATGGCGACAAGAGAAGCAGTTAAACTATCAAACGCATCATCAAATTGATTGATGGACCAATAACCAAAATACATAGTACCTCCAATCAAAACAAAAATCACCAAAGTAATACGTTTCCAATTTTTCATATTTTATTCTGGCTTAACCTACACGCAGAAACCTACGCGATTGTAGATGTTTTTATCGGTTATTGGTTCTTTTTGTTCTCATCTGAAAAACTGCCCCTGAGTATTTTAACAGCCTCCGCGACACTGCGAGCAAGATCCGCGATCTTTTTTGAACCAAAAAGCAAAACGAGGATACCGGCCAAAATAATTATTTCTCTAGATCCTAATCCAAACATAGTATTATATTTTTTATTATTTATTATTTAATATCGACCCTTACAATTAATGATACTCTGTCGGTGGGCGGAAGTAAAGCTGTCAGACAAAGGTTGTGGATTACGCGATTTTATCTGTTTTATCGGTCGTGTCCTTTTTTTCTGCATCCGAAAACACACCCATGATGTGTCTGGCAGCCTCCCCAATACTGCGAGCAAGTTCCGGGATCTTCTTTGCACCAAAAAGCAAAACGAGGATACCGGCCAAAATAATTATTTCTCTAGTTCCTAGTCCAAACATATTACTTTTTATTATTTAATAATATCGTCCCTTCATATAATAGCACAAGCGGCAGTGCCATCGCAATTAATGATACACCATCGGTTGGCGGAAGTAAAGAAACTAAGAAAAAGATGAGAAAATAAGCGACACGTCTCTTGTCTTTGAGGGTTTGGGGTGTAATTATCCCCAGTTTTATAAGTAGGGTCAAGAGGATAGGAAACTCAAATACTAATCCCAATAGTGCGGAGGTGATAAATATCTCCGACAAAAATTGACTGATATTCCAAAAATTGGCGATCCCTAAACTGACATTCACAGCAGCCAATAATTCTAATGCGTAATAAAGAATGAAAAAACCATAAGAAAATCCAGCAACAAACAGTCCGACGCTTACAGGGACGGTTTTTAATAATTTTATTCTCTCCCTTTTAGTTAATGCGGGTATAATAAAGACATAAAAGCTATAAATTATGTAGGGAACAGAAACCATGATAGCCAGGAAAAACCCGACATCCATCGCTACGTCGACAAACTGAAATGGTGAATGAGTGGTGATTGTAACCCGATCAAGATGAATAAAACTCAAAGTCTTTTTTAGAATTTCTCCCGCCGAGAAAAAGCCGCCAAAAAAGACTACGACGAATAAGATTACCCCACGATATAATCGTTTGCGCAGATCTTCCAAAAATGGAAGGAATTTTTCTATGTTATTTGTAAATTCTTCCAAGTTGATTAATCAGATGCTGTAGTAGCGGTTTTTTGTGTCGAAGTAGCGGTCTACGGCGTGCTTGCTGGAGTTGAGGATGGCGTTGTACTGGCAGTTGCCGGTGTAGATGTTGCCATTGGTGGAGTCGTGGTAGCAGTCAGCGGCGGTATGATTGGCGGTGTAGAAGTAGCTGTGGCAGGTGTTGAGGTTGCCATTGGTGGAGTCGTGGTGGCAGTCAGTGGCGGTATTGTTGGCG